>PJUC01000284.1_pt1 | contig 26301 bp, 25 predicted proteins | sample 1512161 | NCBI WGS metagenome assembly PJUC01 (sample SAMN08177676, study PRJNA422409) | Soil metagenome, whole genome shotgun sequencing project. | isolation source: Soil enriched on filter paper | place: USA: Madison | collected 2015-01-15
CGACCGAGGTGTCGAAGACGATCTCGCACGGGATCATCAACGAAGACGCCATATCCAGTTCGGAGATGCTGCCCATCATCTTCGCGGGCCTCATCGGCGCCATCACGTGGAACATGCTCACGTGGCTGCTCGGTCTGCCGTCGAGCTCGTCGCACGCCCTGTTCGGCGGCCTCATCGGCGCGACGATCGTCGGCACGATGTCGCTCTCGTCGATCAACTTCGGCGAGGTGCTCGGCAAGGTGGTGCTCCCGGCCGTCATCGCCCCGTTCACGGCCGGCGTGATCGCGTTCGCCGCGACGCGCCTGGCCTACCTGCTGACGCGGCGGTACGACAGCAAGCCCGACGGCCGTGACGGGTTCCGCTGGGGCCAGATCTTCACGTCGTCGCTGGTCGCGCTCGCGCACGGCACCAACGACGCCCAGAAGACGATGGGTGTCATCACCCTCACGCTGATCGTGGCCGGATGGCAGAGCGCCAGCCAGGAGGACCCGTACACGTGGGTCGTCTTCGCGTGCGCCTTCGCGATCGCGCTCGGCACCTACGTCGGAGGGTGGCGCATCATCCGGACGCTCGGCAAGGGCCTCACCGACGTCAAGCCCGCCCAGGGCTTCTCGGCCGAGACCGCGACCGCCTCGACCATCCTGGCCTCGAGCGCCTTCGGCTTCGCGCTGTCGACGACCCAGGTCGCGTCGGGTTCGGTGATCGGCTCGGGCCTCGGCCGGCGCGGATCGAAGGTGCGCTGGCGCACCGTCGGCCGCATCGCGATCGGCTGGCTGCTGACGCTCCCCGCTGCGGGCGCCGTAGGCGCCTTCGCGGCCCTGATCGTCACCTGGCTCGGGGGATGGGGCGTCTTCATCGACGCGGTCCTCGCCGTCATCATCATCGTCGGGTTGTTCCTGCGCTCGCGTCGCGACGCGGTCAACGCGAGCAACGCCATGAGCGAGGTGGCCGACTCGGGGCTCGCCGTGAAGGTGAAGCGCAACCCGCCGCCCACGCGACGTCAGCGCCGCATCGCCCGTGAAGAGGCGCGCGTCCGCGCCGAGGAGCAGGCGCGCGTCAAGGCGGCCGCGAAGGCGAAGGCGAAGGCCGACGCGAAGGCCGCCGGAGAGCGTTCGAAGGCGGATGCCGCAGCCCAGGTCGCGGCGCGCCCCGGCAAGGGAGGCGAGAAGAAGTGATCGAGATCGACTGGCTCGCCTTCGTCCAGGTGTTCGTCGCCGCGCTCATCGCGTCGCTGCTCGTCGTCGGCTTCTACGCCATCGCGGTGCGACTGCTGGTGCGCGCCGGACGCGTGCCCGTGGTGGCGCCGGCCGAGTTCACCGACGCCATCACCGTGATCTCCGAGAAGGAGGCGCGTCGCGCCGAGAAGGCGGCGGCGAAGGCGGCCAAGAAGTCGCCGCTCACCGACGGGCAGAAGCGCCTCGCGCTGGTCGGCGCCTACGCCTCGTTCGGGATGTGCGGCCTCGCCGTGCTCGGCGGCCTGCTGCTGATCGTCTTCGGGCACTGAGCGCCACCGCCTAGGGTGGGGGCATGGTCGCCACACCGGTTCCGCACGGGGCAGCCGTGCAGTTCGGCCAGCACCCGCCCGCCCGCCGGACGCTGCTGCACATCAGCGATACGCATCTGCTCGCCGGCAATCCGCCGCTCGGCGGCCGGTACGACACGGCGGCGAATCTGCGCAGGGCGCTCGCGGCCGCCGAGGCCACCGGCATCCGTCCCGACGCCGTCGTCTTCACCGGCGACCTGACGGATCTCGGCGAGCCCGAGGCGTACCGGTCGCTGCGCGAGGCGGTCGAGCCGTTTGCCGAGCGTCTGGGCGCACCCGTGGTGTGGGTGGCGGGCAATCACGACGAGCGTCCGGCGCTGCGGCGCGAGCTGCTCGACGGGGCGCCGACCGAGGAGCCGGTGACCGGCGTGTGGGACCTCGGCGGGCTGCGCCTCGTCGCATTGGACTCCACCGTGCCCGGCTGGCATCACGGCGACCTCGACACGGCCCAGCTGGAGTGGCTCCGCGACGTGCTGGCGACACCGGCCCCGCTCGGCACGATCCTCGCCATGCACCACCCGCCGCTGCCGTCGCACATCCCGTTCTTCGACATCCTCGAGCTGCGCGATCAGGGCCGACTCGCCGAGGTCGTCGCGGGGACCGACGTCCGTGCGATCCTCGCCGGCCACCTGCATTTCTCGACCAGCGGCACCTTCGCGGGCGTGCCGGTGAGCGTCGCCGCGGCCACCTGCTACACGATGAACCTCGCGCGTCCCGCCGACCTCGTGAACGGAATGGATGCCGGTCAGTCGTTCCATCTCGTGCACGTGTACGACGACACGATCACCCATGCCGTCGTGCCCGTCGTCGAGGCGTCGACCGCCGACTTCTTCTCTCCCGAGTGGGTGGCGCACATGGCGCGCCTCACACCGGAGCAACGACTCGAGGAGTTCTCGCGCAAGCGGTCGTGAGCTGATCGCCGAGACGCGGCGCAGCCGCCGTCGCGTATGGTGGGCGGCGACTGAGTGTACGTCCCGTACAACCCGGGGACGCCATTGCGCGAGTAGGGTCGATGACAACCCGCACACCGCTGTGAACGACCCACGAGGACTGCACACATGGCTCTGGACGCAATGACGCGAACCCGCATCGAGACCGATTCCCTGGGATCCATGGAGATCCCCGCCGACGCGTACTGGGGCATCCACACCGCGCGCGCACTCGACAACTTCCCGATCTCGAAGCGCCCCATCTCGGTGTACCCCGACATGGTGCGCGCCCTCGCGATGGTCAAGCAGGCCTCGGCCCGCGCCAACCGTGAGATCGGCGTGCTCGACCCGGCCAAGGCCGACCTCATCGACCGTGCCTCGCAGCTCGTCATCGACGGCGAGTACCACGACCAGTTCGTCGTCGGCGTGATCCAGGGCGGCGCCGGCACGTCGACCAACATGAACGCGAACGAGGTCATCACCAACATCGCGCTCGAGCTCGCCGGACGGGAGAAGGGCGACTACGCGTTCCTCTCGCCGATCGACGACACGAACCGCAGCCAGTCGACGAACGACGTGTATCCGACCGCCATCAAGGTGGGGCTGGGCCTCGACCTCGTCACGCTGCTGGAGGAGCTGGACCTGCTGCGTCAGTCGTTCCTCGCCAAGGCGGTCGAGTTCCACGACGTGCTCAAGGTCGGCCGCACGCAGCTGCAGGACGCGGTGCCGATGACGCTCGGCCAGGAGTTCCACGGCTTCGCCACGACCCTCGGCTACGACCATCAGCGCCTCACCGAGAACGCGTACCTCCTGTACGAGATCAACATGGGCGCGACGGCCATCGGCACCGGCATCACCACGCACCCGAGCTATGCGCGGGCGGTGCTGCGGCACCTGCGCGAGATCTCGGGCCTCGACCTCGCGACGGCGGGCGACCTCGTCGAGGCGACGAGCGACACCGGTTCGTTCATGTCGTTCTCGTCGTCGCTCAAGCGCAACGCGATCAAGCTGTCGAAGATCTGCAACGACCTGCGGCTGCTGTCGTCGGGCCCGCAGGCGGGCCTCGGCGAGATCAACCTCCCGCCGCGCCAGGCGGGCTCCAGCATCATGCCCGGCAAGGTGAACCCGGTGATCCCCGAGGTCGTCAACCAGGTCGCGTTCGCCGTGGCCGGTTCCGACCTGACGGTCACGATGGCGGTCGAGGGCGGGCAGCTGCAGCTGAACGCGTTCGAGCCGGTGATCGCGCACTCGATCTTCCAGTCGATCACGTGGCTGCGCCAGGCCATGTACACGCTGCGAGTGAACTGCGTCGACGGCATCACCGCCAACCGCGAGCGCCTCGGGGCGATGGTGGACTCGTCGGTCGGCGTCATCACCGCGCTCACCCCTTTCATCGGGTACGCCGCAGCCGCGGCGCTCGCCAAGACGGCGCTGCTCACCGGCCGGAGCGTCGCCGACCTCGTCGTCGAGGCCGGACTGATGTCGCGCGACGAGGTCCACAAGCAGCTGTCGCCGGCGCGCCTGTCGGGCCTGGAGACCGTGACCGCGGCGATCCCGGTGGTGCAGGCGCCCGAAGACGTCGTCCCGTCCGACACCGGCGTGCGCTGAGGTGCGAATCGGCCGCGGTGGGGGATTCTCCCCACCGCGGCCGATTGCCCCGGACCTGCGCCTGCCGATACCGTCGGGGAGTCACATGCGAGAGGAAACCCACACATGACCGACTCCCAGAACCCCGTCGACCCGGCAGAGCAGCAGCCGGTGCCGCCCGCGGCGCCGGCAGCCGACGCCGCTCCGACGGCGCCCGAGGCGCCGGCTGCGGACGCACCCGCCGAGCCCGTTGCTCCGGCTGCGCCGGCGTACGAGGCTCCCGCCGCGCCTGCGTACGAGGCGCCGGCCGAGCCCGCGGCACCTGCGCCCGAGGCCGCTGCGGCTCCGGCGCCCGAGGCTGCCGCTCCCGCGTACGGTGCTGCGCCGGCCGCGCCTCCGGCCTACGGAACCGTCCCGCCCGCACCGCCGGCGTATGGCGCTCCCGCCGACCCGGGTGCCGCTCCTGCCTACGCCGCCGCACCGCCCGCGCCGTACGGCGCGCCGGCGCCCGGCGCTCCGGTCCCCGGCAAGACGCTCGGCATCGTGGCGCTCGTCGTCGTGTTCTTCGCGTCGCTTATCGGCCTGATCCTGGGCTACGTCGCGCGCTCGCAGAGCAAGAAGGCCGGCGTCCCCAACACGCCTGCCAAGGTCGCGATCATCCTGGGCTGGATCTTCCTCGTGCTCGGCATCATCGCGGGCATCATCCTGACGGTGGTCCTGGTCAACCTGGGCACCTCGCTCGCGCAGATCTGCGCGGGCTACCCCGCGGGCGACTACGTGCTCGACAACGGCACCACGATCACGTGCCCGTGATCGACTGACACGACGAAGCCCCTCTCCCGTCGGAGAGGGGCTTCGTCGTAGGTGAGGGCGCGGCCGCTGGCATCCGGTCAGTCCACGATGCGGCAGTGCGTGGTGAGCGCGCCGATGCCGTCGATCCCGACGGTCACCGTGGAGCGGTCGCGCAGGAACACCTGCGGGTCGCGCGAGTAGCCGGCGCCGCCGGGGCTGCCGGTCGAGATGAGGGTGCCCGGAAGCAGGGTGGCCGACCGCGACAGGTGCGACACGAGGGTGGCGACGGGGCGCACCATCTGCGCCGTCGTGGCGTCCTGCAGGGTGGTGCCGTCCAGCACCGTCCAGATGTGCAGCGCCTGCGGGTCCGGCACCTCGTCGCGGGTGACGACGAACGGGCCGGTCGGCGTGAAGCCGTCGAAGGACTTGCACCGCGACCACTGAGCCTCGGAGTACTGGATGTCGCGCGCCGTGATGTCGTTGACGACGGTGTACCCCCACACGTGGTCGAGCGCGTGCTCGGGGTCGACGTCCTTCGCGGGGGTGCCGATGATCACGCCCAGCTCGGCCTCGTAGTCCACGGACTCGCTGAGCGAGCGGGGCCATGTCGTCGTGCCGTCGTGGCCGGCGAGGGAGTTCGGCCAGAGCACGAACACGGTCGGCGTCGAGTCGGTCTTGAGCCCGAGCTCGCTGGAGTGCGCGGCGTAGTTGAGGCCGATCGCGAGGACGACCGGCGGCGTCAACAGCGCTGACGCGAATCGCATCGCGGTCAGCGGATGCCGCGCCCCGCGCTCGCCCGCACCCCGGACCCGATCGAGCAGGTCGTCGCCACCGGCGATCAGCTGCTCCAGGGTGGCGGGGGCGCCCGCGAAGAGCTCGTCGACGAACACCGCGTCGTCGCCGTCCACCAGGACGAGTCTCGGCAGGGCGCCGCCGGGCGGGACGACGTGGGCGAAGCGCATGCCCCCAACCTACTCGGCGACGTGCTGATCGGGGCGCCCCCAGGTGCGGTCGGGGCGCGGTCCCGTCGGCACCCGCCTCTAGGCTGTGCGCATGACGTCCGATCCCGGCGCCGCGCCCCAGCGGCCCTCGCTCACGCCTCCTGAGTTCGCCTCTGCGTTCGCCCAACCGCATCACGCGGCGCCCGCGACGATCGTGCCGCCGACGACGTCGCACGCGCCGGTGCCGGTGGCGGCATCGGCGCCGCAGCGGGGGAGCGCGGCCACGATCTGGCTCGTCGCCGTTCTCGTCCTGGTGCTCGTCGGACTGGTGGGGTACTTCCTCAATGCGCTCGGCCCCGGCGCTTCACTCCTCGGCATGATCCTCGCGCTCGTCCCGCTCGTCGGCGTGTGGTTCGCGGTGCGCCTCGTCGACCGGTGGGAGCCCGAGCCGGGCCGACTGCTGCTGCTCGCGGTGGCGTGGGGCGCCATCGCGGCCGTCGGCATCGCGCTCGGCGTGGACGCGGTGCTGACCCTGCTGTTCGGCGTGCGCACCGGCGTCGGAGAGGTGCTGCAGACGGTGGTGCAGGCGCCCGTCGTCGAAGAGTTCGCCAAGGGGCTCGGCGTGCTCCTCATCTTCGCGATCGCGCGCCGCTCGTTCGACGGACCCGTCGACGGCGTCGTGTACGGCGCACTGGTCGGCGCCGGGTTCGCGTTCACCGAGAACATCCAGTACTTCGCCGTGAGCTTCATCGAGGGCGGCGCGATCGAGACCTCGACGACCTTCTTCCTCCGCGGCATCCTCTCGCCCTTCGCGCACGTCATGTTCACGAGCGTGACCGGATTCGCCCTCGGTCTGGCCGCCCGACGGGGCCTGACGACCGGCCAGGCGATCGGCCCGTGGCTGGCGGGTCTCGCCGGCGCCATCGCGCTGCACGCGTTCTGGAACGGCTCGGCCACGTTCGGCGACTTCTTCGTGCTGTACCTGACGCTGCAGGTTCCGCTGTTCATCGGGTTCGTGCTCGGCATCGTGGCGCTGCGCCGCGAAGAGGCGCGACTGACCAGGCGCCGGCTCGGCGACTACGCCGCGGCGGGCTGGTTCACGCCGCAGGAGGTCGACATGCTGGCCACCTCGGGCGGGCGCAAGGCGGCGATGGCGTGGGCCGCGACGCTGCGGGGCGACAGACGGCCCATGATGCGATCGTTCATCTCGGATGCCACGGCGCTCGCCGCGACGCGTCAGCGTGCGTTGAGCGGACGCGACCCTCAGGCGGCAGGGCAGGAGCACGAACTGCTCGGGCGCATCGTCGCGACGCGCGCGGCGATGTTCGCCCCGTAGGCCCCGCGTCCGGGGCAGGGGTGGCCTGCGACGCGGTGCCCGCAGACAAACTCAGCGCTCGGTGCCGCGGCGATGCCTGCGTGACTCCCGAGCGCTGAGCTGATCTGCCACCAGGATGCCGGGTGCGCCTCGCGGGTGTCAAGGGACGGGTCCGGTTCCCCTGACGGCGAACCGGCACTGCGGTCTGGGCGCAGGGGTGGTTGGATGGTGGCATGACTGACGACCGCACCAAGCCTGAGATCGACGCACCCGCCGGCCCCGCGCCCGCCGACCTCGTCATCCGCGACATCGTCGTGGGCGACGGCGCCGAGGCCAAGCCCGGCGACACCGTCACCGTCCACTACGTGGGTGTCGAGTACGAGACCGGCGAGGAGTTCGACTCGTCGTGGAACCGTGGCGAGAGCATCCAGTTCCCGCTGCGCGGCCTCATCCAGGGCTGGCAGGACGGCATCCCGGGCATGAAGGAGGGCGGCCGTCGTGAGCTCGTCATCCCGCCGCAGCTCGCGTACGGCCCCGCCGGCGGGCACTTCCTCGGCGGCAAGACGCTGATCTTCGTCATCGACCTCATCAAGGTCGGCTGACCCCGGTTGTTCATGAGGGGCGGATGCTGCGGCATCCGCCCCTCTTCGTGTCTTCGTGGAATTTTTTATTCACAGGAATAGATAACCTGGACGGTGACGTTGTCACCCCTTGAGCCCGCGCGACGCGGGCGAACGGACTTCTCACCACCACGGAGGAACACATGACCGATGCCACGACGATCGACATCCCCGGCTACCGCACCGGCACCTGGGTGCTGGACCCCGCGCACAGCGAGGTGACCTTCAGCGTCCGCCACATGATGATCTCGAAGGTGCGCGGCACGTTCGGCATGAAGAGCGCGACCCTCATCGCGCCCGTGAACCCGCTGGAGGCCAAGGTCGAGGCGAGCGTCGACGTCACGTCGGTCGACACCAAGGACGAGGCGCGCGACAACCACCTGCGCTCGGCCGACTTCTTCGACGTCGAGAACCACCCCACGATGGAGTTCCGCTCGACCGGCGCCCGCGTCGAGGACGGCGACTTCCTCGTGGACGGCGACCTGACGATCCGCGGCATCACCAAGCCCGTCACGTTCGAGTTCGACTTCGGCGGCTTCGGCGTCGACCCGTGGGGCAACTACAAGGCCGGCGCGACGGCCAAGACGATCGTGAACCGCGAGGACTTCGGCCTCACCTGGAACGCCGCGCTCGAGACCGGCGGCGTCCTGGTCGGCAAGGACATCACCATCACGCTCGACCTGCAGGGCGCGCACCAGGCCGCCTGATCGCGCGAACCTTTCGAAGAGTGGATGCCTCGACCCGAGGCATCCACTCTTCTCATGTCTGCGGGGACCGGCCCCGGCGACGCAGGCGGTCCTGCGCCAGCAGGATGCCGAGGAAGACGATGAGGGCGCCGACGGGCTCGTTCCAGCTGACCGTCTCGCCGAGGATCAGCACGCCGAGGATGACGCCGACCACCGGCGTGATGTAGGTGACCGTCGACGCGCGCGTCGGGCCCCACGCGCGTACGGTGTTCTGGTTCCACACATACGCGATGCCGGTGCCCAGGCATCCCAGCAGCACGAGGCTGACGACGATGGGCACGTCCAGCCGCACCGGGCTCAGCACGAGGAACGGCGTGAGCACGGCCATCACGAGCCCCGCCATGGCGATGTAGCCGAACGTGAAGGCGAGGGCCGACATGCCGGTGTTCGAGACGAAGCGGCGCATGTACGCGAAGCTGAAGCCGTAGCTCGCGGTCGCGCCCAGGATCGCCAGCTCGGCGACGAGGCTGCCGTCGAGCGAGACGCCCTGCCACGGCGCGATGATGACGATCACGCCGGCGATGCCGACGCCGATCCCGACGACCTGGAGCGCCTTCAGCTTCTCGACGCGGAACACCAGCCACGCCATGATCGCCGTCATGATCGGAGTGGTCGCGTTGAAGATGCTCGCGACGCCCGAGCTGACGTGCTGCTGCGCCCACGAGAACAGCAGGAACGGGATGACGCAGAACGTCAGTCCCAGCACGAGCAGGTGCGCCCACACGCGCAGACTGCGCGTCAGATGCTCCCGCCGCAGCAGCACGAGCGCGCCCAGCGTGATCGTGCCGAGGAGGATGCGCGTCCAGGCCACCTGCGCCGGCGAGATGCCGGTGAGCGCGACCTTCATGAACAGGAAGCTCGAGCCCCACACGATCCCCGCCAGCACGAACTGGACGGTGATCCAGCCGGGCGAGGGCAGGCGCGTCGCCGGCGCCGCGGGTGTCGTGGAGGTCGAGGTCACGGTGCCACGGTACGCGCGGAGGGCGGCCGGTGCGCCGTCATCGGGGTGCGACGGCCGAAATCCGCCGACGTGCGACCGCCCGGCTACGGTGGCGTCGAGCGTCCCGCGCCTCAGGGAACCGGGTTCTCGGCGTCGTACGCGCGGAAGCGCGGGCTCAGCCGCACCAGCGTCGCGACGATCCCGATGATGACGAACCCGCCGAGCAGCGGCGGGAACCACAGGGCCGTGAGGGTCGCGAGGGTGCCGGCGTAGAGCGCGCCCAGACGCGGGCCGCCGGCGACCACCACGATGAAGATGCCCTGCAGCCGTCCGCGGATCGTGTCGGGCACGGCCGCCTGCACCATCGTGTTGCGGTAGATCGAGCTGACGTTGTCGGCGGCGCCCGAGACGGCGAGCACGACGCAGGCCGCGACGATGAGCACGAGGTTCGGGGTGTCGGCGTCGACGCCGGATGGCGCGAACCAGCCGAGGGCGGCGGCCCCGAGCACGAGGCCGAGCGCCGCGATGGCGGCGCCGTACACGAGGATGGCGCGCTCGATGCCGAGGCCTTGCCGGCGCACCGCGCCGACGCGGCCTGAGAACAGGCTCGACACGAATGCCCCCGCGGCGACTGATGCCGTCAGCACCCCGGTGGTGATGGGACCGCCGCCGAGCAGCAGCGCCCCGATCGCGGGGAACAGCGACAGCGGCTGACCGAAGGTCATCGCGGTGATGTCGAGGATGAACTGCAGCCGGATGTTCGATGCGCGGCGCAGGAACCGCCAGCCGTCGCGCAGGGACTCCAGCCCCGGGCGGACGATGGTGCCCTCGGGACGCAGGCGGGGGAGCGTCCAGAGCCCGAGGAACAGCGAGGTCATGAGCAGCACGTCGAGCGTGTAGGTCCACGCGTAGCCGGTGAACGCGACGAGGACGCCCGCCAACGCCGGCCCGGCCATCACCATGATCCCCACCGTGATCCCGCCGAGAGCGGATGCCGCGGCCAGCAGCTCGCGGGGAAGCAGCCGCGGCACGATCGCCTGGCGGGTGGCCAGCACGATCGAATTCGCCGCCGAGTTGACGATGCTGAGTGCGTACAGCCACCACACCGTCTCCAGCCCGGTCCAGGCGAGGGCGGCCAGCAGGGCCGTCGATCCGAACGTGACCGTGGCCGCGATGAGCGCGACCTTCCGCCGGTCGAACGCGTCGGCGAGCATGCCGCCGTAGATGCCCGCGATGATCATGGGCACGAGTCCCGCCACCGCGATCATCGACACCGCGAACGTCGAGCCGGTGAGGTCGTACATCTGCAGCATGATCGCGACGATCGTCAGCTGCCCGCCGAGCCCGGCCAGGGTGGAGCCGATCCACATGCGCGTGAACGCGGGGCTGGTGCGGAACGGCCGCAGGTCGATGAAGTGGCTGCGATGGTCGCCGGCGGCGCTCACTCGTCGACCTCGACCCGCTTGATGCGGGCGGCGTGGCCGCGGAGGATCGTGACATCGCGCGGCGCGACGTCGAAGTGGGCGGCGAGGGCGCGGATCACGCCGTCGTTGGCGGCGCCGTCGACGGCACGCTCGGCGACATGCACGACGAGCCCGTCGTCGGTCATCTCGACCAGCGGTCCGCGCCGGCTCCCGGGCTTGACGCGGACGGTGTACTGCACGTCGTCGAGCCTACTGGCGCCGCGAGGACGGCCGGTTCGCCGCGGTATCCGTTCGCTGGTAGACTCTTCAGGTTGCCGTTGGATCGGCCGCGGAGAAAGAGAGCTCGCACATCGGGTGACGGGCACCGCGCAACAAGCAGAGAGGGGATCACCTATGGCACTGGAAGCAGACGTCAAGAAGGCGATCATCGAAGAGTACGCGACGCACCCCGGTGACACCGGATCCCCCGAGGTGCAGGTCGCGATGCTGACGCAGCGCATCAAGGACCTCACCGAGCACCTCAAGGAGCACAAGCACGACCACCACTCGCGTCGTGGTCTGTTCCTGCTCGTCGGTCAGCGCCGCCGCCTGCTGGGTTACCTGCAGGACATCGACATCAACCGTTACCGCTCGCTCATCGAGCGCCTCGGTCTCCGTCGATAAGGCATCGACCAGCGTTCAATCGCGCAAAACATTCTTGAGAAGGCCTCCCCACGGTGTGGGGAGGCCTTTGTCGTTCACGGAAGGCGTCAGCCCGCTGCGCGCGCCGCGACGAGATCGGCGTGGTGGATCGCCGCGACGTCCGGGTGTGCGCGCAGGCGCGACTTCAGCGCGTTCTCGCCGTAGAGCGCGTGGATCGGGTTGGCAGGGTCCTGCGTCACGCCCCGTGCCTGCGCCGCCAGCTCCGCCGGCAGCTCGATGAGCGGCAGGCGCTTGTCGAGCGCGGGGTTGAAGAAGAACGGCACCGAGATCCGGTCGTCGGGGTAGGTCGGCGAGATCACGCGGTGCTTCGTGGCGATGAGGTACCCCTGTGTCGCGTACTCCAGCAGTTCGCCGATGTTGACGACGAAGGCGCCGGGCACCGGGGGAGCGTCGACCCAGTGCCGTTCGCCCGTGGCACCGTCCTCACGTTCCACCTGCAGTCCGCCCTTGCCGGGCTCCACCCACAGCAGCGTCAGCACGCCGGAGTCCTTGTGCGCGCCGACGCCCTGCTGCGGCGTCGGGTCCTCTTTGCCGGGGTAGCGCACGATCTTGATGAGCGTCGAGGGTTCGCCGAAGTGCTCGTCGAAGTAGCTCTCGGGCGCGCCCAGCGACAGCGCCCACGCGCGCAGCAGCTTGCGGGCGACGCCTGACAGGTGGTCGTGCCACTCCGAGACGACGTCGCGCAGCTCGGGCTGCGCGGCCGGCCACAGGTTCGGACCGATCAGGCGTGAGAAGTCCGGGGCCTCGGGGTCGCTGACCGCATCGCGCTCGGGCCCGATGTCGATCTGCTCGCGCCAGTCGACCTTGCCCTGCGTGCGCTCGCCGCCGATGCGCGTGTACCCGCGGAAATGCGGGCTGTTGACGTTCTCGATCGCGAGCTTGTCGGCCTCGGGCAGGGCGAAGAAGTCGCGCGCCGCCTGGTGCAGCCGGGCCTCCAGCTCGGGGGTGACGCCGGTGCCGGTGAGGTAGAAGAATCCGACGTCGTGCGTCGCCGCGCGCAGGTCGTCGCGGAACCGGGCGGCGGCCTCGGGCCCCGCATCGAGCCGGGAGAGGTCGAGGATCGGCAGGTTGAGGTCGGTCATGAGGCGAGGGTAGGCGGATGCCGCAGCATCCGCTCGTTTGTTGCCCTGGGTTAAGCGGGGGCCGGGCTCGCCGCCCGGCCCCCGCAGCCCGCTCACGCGGCGAAGAAGGCTCGGATGTCGCCCACTACGAGCTCGGGCACCTCGAGCGAGGCGAAGTGCCCGCCGCGCTCGAAGCGGCTCCAGTGGACGATGTTCGTGTTGTCGCGCTCGGCGAAGACCCTGATGGTCTGGAAGTCGTCCTTGAACACGGCGACGCCGGTGCGGGCGTCGCTCACCTGGGGTGCGGCATCCGCCAGCGCGTTCTCGCGGTAGGCGCGGCTCATGCCGGCCGACGCGTTCGCGAACCACGCGACGCTCACCTCGGTGAGGATCGCGTCGAGCGGCACCAGCGACGTGCCGTTGCCGAAGGAGTTGAACAGTTCGGCGTAGGCGAGGTGGCCCACGGGGGAGTCCGACAGCGCCGCGGCGATCGTCTGCGGGCGCGCCGCGTTCATCGTGTTGTAGGCGCCCACCGACTGGAACCACTGCATGTGCTCCAGGCCGGCGTAGTCCCGCGGCTCGAGCTTCTCGAACTCGGCCGGGTCGCCGGAGGGGAACGAGAACAGCTGCAGCACGTGCAGGCCGAGGAAGCCTTCGGGGTTCAGCAGGCCGAGCTCGCGGGCGACCATCGCGCCGTTGTCGCTTCCGTGGATGCCGTACGAGTCGTAGCCGAGTCGGCGCATCAGCACGTCGTAGGCCGCGGCGACGCGCGCCGTGGTCCATCCCGCGTCGGTCACGGGCTGGCTGAACCCGAACCCGGGCGCGTCGGGGGCGACGACGTCGAACGCGTCCTCGGCGCGGCCGCCGTGGGCGACGGGATCGACGAGCGGGCCGATCATGTCGAGGTAGTCGACGAACGAGCCCGGATAGGTGTGGGCGAGCAGCAGGGGCGTCGCGCCCTCGTGCGGCGAGCGCACGTGCACGAAGTGGAGGTTCTGGCCGTCGATCTCGGTCGTGAAGTGCGGGAACTCGTTCATCCGCGCCTCGGCCGCACGCCAGTCGAATCCGTCGCGCCAGCGGGCGACGGCCTCGGCGAGGTACGCGTGCGGGGTGCCCGACTCCCAGTCGTCGCCGGGCGCCGCCTGCGGGAGCCGGGTGCGTGCGAGCCGCTCGTTGAGGTCATCGACGTCGGCCTGCGCCACGTCGATGCGGAAGGGGTGGATGCCGGCGGTCTGGGCGGTTGTGCTGTTCATGTCTTCGACGCTACGGTCGAATCAGGCACGTTTTCTTCCTGTTATCCAGATTGTCGTGAAGGCGGTTTCGATGGCCGACACATCAGCCCGCATGCTCGCCCTGCTCGCCCTGCTGCAGGGGCGTCCGCACTGGCCGGGGCCCGAGCTCGCGGCGCGTCTCGGTGTGTCGGTGCGGACCGTCCGCAACGACATCGAGCGCCTGCGCGGCCTCGGCTACCCCGTCGAGGCCGAGCGCGGCCGTGCGGGCTCGTACCGGCTGGCCGCCGGGGGAAAGCTGCCGCCACTGCTGCTGGACGACGAGGAGGCTGTGGCCGTCGCGATCGGACTGCGCGTCGCGCGGGGCGTCGCGGGTGTCGACGAGTCCGGTGCGCGGGCGCTCGCCAAGCTCCTGCAGGTGCTGCCCGAGCGCCTGCGCCCGACCGTCGACGCGGTGGCCGCGACCGTCGACAGCGGTCCCGAGAACGTCGGCACGGACGCGCCGGACCCCGAGGTGGATCCGGCGGTGCTCAGCGCGGTCGCTCAGGCCGTCCATGCGGGGGAGTGGCTGCGCTTCGACGATCGCGGCATGCCGCGACGCGTCGAGCCGTACCGGCTGCTCAGCTGGCAGCGGCGCTGGTACCTCGTCGCGCGGGATCCCGACACCGGACAGTGGGAGACGTTCCGGCTGGACTGGATCGAGCCGCGGATGCCGACACGCCGGCCGTTCGAGCCGGTGCCGGTGCCCGGCGGCGACTTCACGGCGTTCGCGCTGCGGTCGATCGCGGCGGGCGGCTGGAATGTCCACGCGCGGCTGCGCATCGCCGCGCCGGCGGAACGCGTGATCGCCCGCATCAATCCCACGGTGGGCGTCGTGGAGGCGGTCGATCCGGACACCTCGGTGCTCGTGACCGGTGCCGACAGCCTGGAGACGATCGCGGCCTACATCGGCATGCTCGGCATGGACTTCACCGTGGACTCTCCGCCCGAACTCGTGCCTCACCTGCGGCTGCTCGCCGAACGTTACGCGCGCGCGGCGGACGGAATGGACAACCGGACACTCGGTCGAGTAGCGTCATAGGTAAGGCTCACCTTACGATGGATGTCGTCCGATCGACATCCCCGGTGTGTGCCGGGTGCGACGGAGCGCCGCTCATCTGCTCTACCCCCAGGAATCCCCTTGCTCGCCACCTTCCTCATCGGCCTGCGCGAAGGCCTCGAAGCCGCGCTCGTCGTCGGCATCCTCATCGCCTACGTGACCCGTCTGGGCCGTCGCGACGTGCTTCCGCGGCTCTGGGCCGGCATCGGCCTCGCCGTCGCCCTCGCGGTCGCCATCGGCGCGACGCTGACGTTCGGGTCGTACACGATGACCTTCCAGGGCCAGGAGATCCTCGGTGGCACGCTGTCGCTGCTCACCGTCGCGATGGTCACCTGGATGATCTTCTGGATGCAGAAGACCGCCCGCCACATGAAGCGGTCGCTCGAAGGCGGGCTCGACCGTGCGCTCGCCGTCGGCAGCCTGTGGGCGCTCGTCGCGATCGGCTTCGTGTCGGTCGCCCGTGAAGGGGTCGAGACCACGCTGCTGCTGTGGTCGATGGTGCAGTCGTTCGGCGATGCGCCCGCCGCGCTGGCCGGAGCCCTGCTCGGTCTGGGCCTCGCGGCGGTGCTCGGCTGGCTGCTCGCCCGCGGCATGCTCAAGCTCGACCTGCGCCGGTTCTTCGCCTGGACGGGCGGGTTCCTCATCATCGTCGCCGCCGGCGTGCTCGCCTACGCGATCCACGACCTGCAGGAGGCCGGCGTCTTCCCCGGCCCGTTCACCGCCGCTGCTCCCGTGGATGCCGCCACCGGCGCCGTCCTCGTCGGCTGGGCCGCGTTCCCGTTCGGCTGGGCGTTCGATGTCACCGGCGCGATCCCGCCGGGGTCGGTGCTGGCGACGGTGCTGCAGGCGACTGTCGGCTTCATGCCGCGCATGTCGTGGATCCAGGTCGTCGCGTGGGTGCTGTACGTCGGGATCGTCGGCGCCGTCTGGGCGCGCAAGCAGTTCTTCGCGCCGCGCACGCCCGCGGCGACGGCATCCTCCCCCTCGACCGAGGCCCCGGCGGCCGAGCCCGCCACCGTCTCGGCTTCGAAGCCCGTCCTGTCCTCGCAAGGAGAAGCATGACCGTCCGCCGTCTGATCCCGGCCCTCGCCGTCACCGCGCTCGGCGCCCTCGCCCTGTCGGGCTGCGTCGCCAAGAGCGATGCCGCGGCCACCGACGCCCTGACCGTGACGTCGACCGCCTCGGCGTGCGACGTGTCGGGCGACACGGCCACGAGCGGCACGCTCACGTTCGACGTGAGCAACAAGGGCGACGACGTGACCGAGTTCTACCTGCTCGCCGAGGACGGCCTGCGGATCGTGGGCGAGGTCGAGAACATCGCGCCGGGCGCCTCGCGGACCCTCACCCTCCAGGCGCAGCCCGGCGACTACTTCACCGTCTGCAAGCCGGGCATGACGGGCGACGGCGTGGGCCGGGCGGCATTCACCGTGTCGGGCGACGCCGTCGCACTGACCGGCGAGGACGCCGAGCAGAAGCAGAAGGCCGTGGATCTGTACGCCGCGTTCGTGAAGGACCAGGTCGGACAGCTCGTTCCCGCGGTCTCGGACTTCGTCGCCGCGTACGAGTCGGGCGACGACGACACCGCGCGCACCCAGTTCCCGCAGGTGCGTGCGTACTACGAGCGGATCGAGCCGGTGGCCGAGGCGCTGGGCGACCTCGACCCGCGCATCGACTACCGCGAAGTGGATGCCGTCGCCGAAGGTCTCGACTGGACGGGCTTCCACCGCATCGAGAAGGATCTGTGGGTCCCGGCCGCCGATGCGCTCAACGCCGACGGCGAGACGCCGGCGTGGCAGGACTGGGCGCCGTCGACGCCCGACGAGCGCGCCGCCTACGGCGACCAGCTGATCGCCGATGTGCAGGAGCTCTACGACTACGTCCACGGCGACGACTTCGCCTCGACGCTCGCCGCGCACGGCATCGGCGGCATCTCCAACGGCGCCATCGCTCTGCTCGACGAGGTGGCGACCGGCAAGATCCAGGGCGAGGAGGACTGGTGGTCGCACACCGACCTGTCCGACTTCGCGGCCAACGTCGAGGGCTCGAAGATGGCGTTCTCGCTCGTCCGCGACTTCGCCGAGGCCCAGGGCGACGACGGCGCGGCGCTCGCCGACGAGATCGACGGCGGCTACGCCGACCTCGAGGCCGCCCTCGCCCAGTACGGCTCGCTCGAGGCCGGGTTCGTGTCGTACGACCAGGTGACCGACGCCGAGAAGCGCGAACTCACCGATCTGCTCAACGCGCTCGCCGAGCCGCTCGCGCAGCTCACGAACACCGTCCTGGCGTGACCGGAGAGGCAGCTGGCCGCGGGCCCGCGGACGAGACCGCCCCCGCCGTCGAGGAAGCGGGCTCGAAGGCACCCTCGGGTGTCTCGCGTCGGGGACTGTTCGGCCTGGCGCTGGGCGCCGGGGCGGCAGGTCTCGCCATCGGCGCCGGGGCGGGAGCCGCGACCGCCACGGCGATCGGCCGCGCACAGGAGGCCGAGGCGGCGGCGTCCGCCTACGACTTCTTCGGAAAGCACCAGGCGGGCATCACGACGCCTGTGCAGGACCACCTGCACTTCGCGTCGTTCGACATGATGGCCCGCACCGGCCGCGACGATCTCATCGCGCTGCTGCAGGACTGGTCGTACGCCGCCTCGCGCATGACCGAGGGGCTCGACGTCAGTGCGACCGGGGCGGTCGGCGGGTCGCCCGAGGCGCCGCCGGACGACACCGGCGAGGCGCAGGGTCTCGCTGCGAGCGGCCTCACCATCACGTTCGGCTTCGGCCCCACCCTCTTCGAGAACGACGAGGGCGACCGGTACGGCATCGCCGCTCAGCGCCCCGCGCAGCTGCAGAAGCTGCCCGCGTTCCTCGGCGACGACCTCGACCCCGAGCACTCCGGCGGCGACCTGTGCATCCAGGCCTGCGCCGACGACCCGCAGGTCGCCGTGCACGCCATCCGCAACCTCAGCCGCATCGCCTTCGGGCGTGCGCGGCTGCGCTGGTCACAGCTGGGGTTCGGCCGCACGTCGCGCACGACGGCGGCGCAGTCGACACCGCGCAACCTGTTCGGATTCAAGGACGGCACAGCCAACATCCTCGCGACCGACGACGCGGCGCTCGACGAGAGCGTGTGGGTGGCGGCATCCGACGATCCCGCCTGGATGGCCGGCGGCTCGTACCTGGTCGCGCGCAAGATCGCGATGCTCATCGAGACGTGGGACCGTGTGCGCCTCACCGAGCAGGAGTCCATCATCGGACGCGACAAGGGGGCGGGCGCGCCGCTGTCGGGCGGCGACGAGTTCACCGAGCCCGATTTCGACGCGAAGGCGAAGGACGGCACCCCCGCGATCCCCGTCACGAGCCACGTGCGCCTGGCGCACCCGGAGTTCAACAAGGGCATCCAGATCCTGCGTCGCGGGTACAACTTCGTCGACGGCAACAACGAGCTCGGACGCCTGGACGCCGGACTGTTCTTCCTGTCGTACCAGCGCTCGCCGGAGCAGTTCGTCACGCTGCAGCGGTCGCTGTCGACCGACGCGATGAACGAGTACATCCGACATGTCGGCTCGGGCATCTGGGCGATCCCCGCCGGCGCCGCGCGGGGCTCGTACGTGGGGGCTCCGCTGTTCTCCTGATCGGGATGCCGCACGCCGCGGTGCCGGGTGGTCCAGGTCTGCATCGCATCCGCCCGGCACCGCATCCCGGCCGGGGGAGTCAGCCGTTCTGGCGAGGATCGGGGCGCGGGATCCTCCGTGCGCCACGCGGCTCCTCCCGCGGACGCCGCGAGCCCGTGGGGTCGCTGCGGCGCCCCTCGCGGCGGGCGAGCGTGCGGTCGGCGAAGAGCCACGCCGGCCGCGGCTCGACGAGCGGCCGGAACACCCGGCGCACCGGCCTGGTCGCGAGCGCCAGAGCGATCAGCACCGACCCCACGACCACCAGCGGCAGCCACAGCCACGTCGGCTCGGCATTGCGCAGCAGGCCGTTCTCGCGGAACGGGTACAGCACGAACGAGTGCAGCAGGTAGACGTACATCGTGTACTGGCCGAAGTGCGTCCACCAGTGCGTGCCGCGGGGCACGAGGGCGAAGAACGCCGTGGCCAGCACGACGGCGACGAGCATCAGCACCAGGCGCACACCGCCCGCCCACCACTGCGTGCCGCCGATCGACGCGTAGTTCTCGTCGTAGAAGAGCCACTCGCGCAGGTTCATGTCGCGCCACTGGTCGACGAAGAACCACGCCGCCCACGCGGCGGCGACGAACAGGCCGGCCGCGGTCGCGAAGACCCACCACGGTCGGCGCACGAGCAGCTGCAGCCGCGCCACGACGTCGTGCTCGTTGAGCCACCAGCCGAGGGTGAAGAAGGGGAGCAGGCCGAGCGTGCGCGACAGCGAGAAGGTCGAGTCGATGTTGGGCAGGTACCCGGCGCCGATCGAGATGACCACGGTCCACAGCAGCGGCCAGCGCAGCAGCGCCAGGTACGGCAGCACGACGCGGAAGATGCCGAGTGCGAGCAGGAACCACAGCGTCCACGACGGCTCGGTGATGTTGGGGTTCGCCTGGCCCTCGACGAGCCACTTCGTGAGCGTCCACAGGCCTTCGAAGACGAGGTAGGGCACGAGGATGTCGGTGATGACGCGTGCCATCTGCCTCTTGGTGGGCGCGTCCGACTTCGAGAAGTACCCCGAGATGATCGCGAACGCGGGCATGTGGAACGCGTAGACGACGAGGTAGACGCTCAGCGCGATGTCGGAGTCGTAGGTCAGCCGCTGAACGGCGTGGCCGAGCACCACGAGCACGATGCACGCGAAGCGGGCGTTGTCCCAGAACGGGGTTCGGCGGCGTGGTCGGGCGATCGCACCGGTCGCGGTGGTCGCCGGGGGTCTGGCGCTGGGGCCGGTCATGGTCACCTCCGGGCGCAGACCAGACTAGCCGGGGATCCGCGAGGCCCGTGCCTGCTTGACACCGGGTCCCGCGCTGGCTGAGTCTGAGTACGAGCGTGCCGTGGGTGCCGCGCGAGGGGACTGACATGACGGATGCCGCCACCGGGACCGAAGCGACGGCGGCTGCCGCGCGACCCGTCGTGACCGTTTCGACCGGCGCCGTGCGCGGGACGCGCGCGGGGGCGCTCGACCGGTTCCTCGGCATCCCCTACGCAGCCCCGCCGGTCGGCGATCTGCGGTTCCGTCCGCCGGTCCCCGCGGCGTCCTGGGAGGGCGAGAGGGATGCCGGGTCTTTCGGCCCGACCGCCCCGCAGCGCCCGTACGCGCCGGCGATCGCGCGCTACCTCGGCTCGGTCGCGGTGCCGGGCGACGACATCCTGACGGTGAACGTGTGGACGCCGGCCGATCGCGGCCCTGATGCAGCGTTGCCGGTGCTCGTGTTCGTGCACGGCGGCGCACTCACGCGTGGCGCGGCCGCGCTGCCGACGTACGACGGCGAGCGGTTCGCGCGCCACGGGATCGTGTTCGTGTCGGTCCAGTACCGGCTGGGCCAGGAGGGGTTCGCAGTGCTCGACGACGTGCCGCAGAACCTCGGCGTGCTCGACCAGCAGCAGGCGCTGCGCTGGGTGCGGCGCGAGATCGCCGCGTTCGGGGGCGACCCTGCGCGCGTGACGGCGATGGGGCATTCCGCGGGCGCCAACACGCTCACCGCCCTGCTGGCCCTCCCGCATGCGAAGGAGCTGTTCGACCGTGTGATCCTGCAGTCCGGGCCGCTCGTCGCGCAGCCGCCGAAGAGGGCCGGCCGCATGACGCGCGAGATCGCGAAGCGGCTGAAGGTGCCGGTGACGCGGGCCGGGTTCGCGGCTGTCGCGGCCGACGACCTGGTCGCGCAGCAGGCCGAGGTGGCCGCGGGCGGGTCACCCCTCGGCGGCGGGCCGACCGTGGCGCTGGCGATCGGGGGCGAGGCGGTGCCGCGCAATCCGCTCGATGTGCTCTTGGCGGGGCAGGGGCGCGGAATCCCCGTTCTCATCGGGTCGACGAGCGAGGAGTACCGGCTGTGGCTCGTGCCCTCGGGCGCGGTCGACAAGGCCCGTTGGTCCACCGTGACGCTGGCGCGCCTGGCTGCGCGGGTGCCCGCACGGGTCGTCCGTGCGCACCGGGCGCGGCGCCCCGACGCGCTGCCGGGCGAGGTGCTCGGCGAGGTGATGACCGACATGCTGCTGCGCGGGCCGATCGCGAGGTTCGCCGACAGCCGGGCGTCCGCCCCGGGTGCCGCCCCCACGTGGGTGTACGAGTTCCGCTGGAAGAGCCCCGTCGACCGCCTCGGCGCCGCGCACGTCATGGAGCTCGGCTTCGTGTTCGATCGCCTCGCCGAGCCCGATGCGATCGGCATCGGCGGCCCCGACGGGCCGCAGGCGCTCGCCGATGCGATGCACGGCGCCTGGGTCTCTTTCGTGGTCGACGGCGATCCGGGGTGGACGCCGTGGTCGGCGCGACGGCCTGTGCAGGCGTTCGACGCCGACGGCGGGCACATCGACTACGCGCCGCGTCAGGACGAGCTGGAGGGTCTGCCCGAGCGGTAGTGTCGCAGTCGCGATGACGACGATCGACGACGCGCTGCAGCGCGACCAGGCCCTCCCCGACTTCGACTGGCATGTCTTCCCCTACGGCACCGAACGGGACGTGTTCGCCGCTCCGAGCGGCGGACTCGCGAGGGTGCGACTCGGCGACCCCGATGCCCCGCGCGTCGTGCTGGTGCCCGGCGTCGCCGGGTCGAAGGAGGACTTCGTCCTGATGTTCCCGCTCTTCGCGGCAGCGGGGTACCGCGTCGAGTCGTACGACATCGCGGGTCACTACGGATCGGTGGATGCCGGTCCCCACAACCTGGAGCCGCCGCGCGAGCACTACGACTATCCGCTGTTCGTCGACGATCTCATCGCAATCCTCGAAGAAGGCGGACCCGCCCACGTCCTCGGCTACAGCTTCGCGGGGGTGGTCACCGAGCTGGCGCTCGTGGCGCGTCCGGATCTGTTCCGCAGTCTCACGCTCATGTCTGCGCCGCCGGCGACGGGACAGGTGTTCCGCGGCGTCAAGCACATCGGGCCGATCTCGGACATGTCGCCGCACCGAGCCGCGGGACTCATCCTGTGGGGCATCCGCTACAACCTCAACCGCACGCCTCCCGGCCGCATCGCCTTCGTGCGGGAGCGCCTCGGCATCACCGGCCGCGCGTGCATCGACGACGTCGTGGGCCTCATGATGACGACGCCTGACATGACGGACGAGGTCGCGGCCGCCGGCATCCCGAAGCTCATCGCCGTCGGCGAGCAGGATCTGTGGCCGCAGGCGCAGCACGACGAGTACGCCGTCCGCATCGGCGCCCGTGTCGCGACGTACCCGACGGGCCATGCGCCGTGCGAGACGGCGCCGCATCAGCTCGCCCGCGACATGCTGGCGCTGTTCGCCGAGGCCGGATGACCGGATGCCGGGCGCCCGGCATCCCGTCGGGAATAAGTTGGAACCGCACGCGTTGCACGAGATACATTCATTTGCATAGACCTTCACAAAGGGGAAGCGGGAAGAGATCGTGAGCGAGAGCACCACGTGGCAGGGCATGCAGTTCGGCATCTTCTCGGTGAGCGACATCACCGAGGACCCCACGACGGGCAAGACCCCGAGTGAGGCCGAGAAGATCCGCAACGCGGTCACCCTCGCCAAGCACGCCGAAGAGGTCGGGTTGGACGTCTTCGCCATCGGCGAGCACCACAACCCGCCGTTCTGGTCGTCGTCGCCCGCGACGACGCTGGCGTACATCGCCGGCCAGACCGAGCGCCTCATCCTGTCGACCGCGACCACGCTGATCACGACGAACGACCCGGTGAAGATCGCGGAGGACTACGCGATGCTCCAGCACGTGTCGGACGGGCGCATGGACCTCATGCTCGGCCGCGGCAACACCGGCCCGGTCTACCCGTGGTTCGGCAAGGACATCCGACAGGGGCTGCCGCTGTCGATCGAGAGCTACAACCTGCTGCACCGGCTGTGGCGCGAGGACGTCGTGGACTGGGAGGGCCAGTTCCGCACGCCGCTGCAGGGCTTCACCGCGACCCCGCGTCCGCTGGACGGCGTCGCCCCGTTCGTCTGGCACGGCTCCATCCGCACGCCCGAGATCGCCGAGCAGGCCGCGTACTACGGCGACGGCTTCTTCGCGAACAACATCTTCTGGCCCAAGGAGCACTACCAGCGCCTGATCCAGCTGTACCGCCAGCGCTACGCGCACTACGGCCACGGCACTCCCGAGCAGGCGATCGTGGGCCTCGGCGGTCAGGTGTTCATGGCCGCGAAGTCGCAGGACGCGGTGAACCAGTTCCGCCCGTACTTCGACAACGCCCCGGTCTACGGCCACGGCCCGTCGCTCGAGGACTTCAGCGAGATGACGCCCCTCACCGTCGGCTCGCCCCAGCAAGTCATCGACCGCTACGCCGCCATGCGCGAGACGTTCGGCGACTACCAGCGCCAGCTGTTCCTCGTCGACCACGCCGGACTCCCGCTGAAGACGGTGCTCGAGCAGCTCGACATCCTCGGCGGAGAGGTCGTGCCGGTGCTGCGCAAGGAGCTGCAGAAGGACCGTCCCGCCGAGGTCCCCGACGCACCCACGCACGCCGGCCTCGTGAAGGCGAAGTACGGCGACGGCCCCGCCCGCCAGGCGGTGCCCGGTGCCAACCGCGGTGACAACCTGACCGCCGGCTCGCCGTACCAGGACGCCGGTGCGGTCGCCCCCGCGGGCGCCGCGTTCGGCCTCGGCCGCAAGGAGGCGTGACGTGACCGCTCGTCGTATCGCCGTCGTCTCCGCCGGCCTGTCCAACCCGTCGTCCACGCGCATGCTCGCCGACCGGCTCGCCGCGGCGACCGCCAAGCAGCTGTCGGAGCGCGACATCGAGATCGAGGTCGACGTGTTCGAGCTGCGCGACTACGCGCACGACATCACGAACAACCTGCTGACCGGCTTCGCTCCGCCCGCGCTCGAGTCCGTGATCAACGCGGTCGTCTCGGCCGACGCGCTCATCGTGGTGACACCGATCTTCTCGACCAGCTATTCGGGGCTGTTCAAGTCGTTCATCGACGTGCTCGACCCCGACGCCCTGACCGGCAAGCCGGTGCTGATCGGCGCGAACGCCGGCACGGCGCGCCACTCGCTCGCGATCGACTACGCGATCCGGCCGCTGTTCACGTACCTGCACGCCGAGCCCGTCTCGACGGGTGTGTTCGCGGCGTCGAGCGACTGGGGCGCGAGCGCCGACAACGTCGCTCCGCTGGCCGACCGCGTCGAGCGCGGCGCCCGGGAGCTCGCCGAGGCCATCGCCCGCCGCGAGCCCGCGAAGGACAGCGACCCGTTCGACCCCGCGAGCTACCTCGGCGAGGGCCGCTCGTTCGGGCACCTGCTGGGCGGGCTGTCGGGCGAGTAGCGCAGGGCCTCAGCCCAGGAACACATCCTCCGGTGCGCGGAGAAGGCGCCAGCCGTCTTCTCCGCGCACCTCTGCGTCTGGCGTGGGCGACAGCACGTCGGCCGCCGCCAGCGGGCCGAGGTCGATGCCCGCGAGCGCCGCGATGTCGGCGATCGGCACCTGGAACGTCCGGAACGCGCCGAGCGGCGGCACCGCCAGCGCGCCCTGCACGACGTCGATCAGATCGGACTGGTCCAGCACGAATCCCGCGGCCGACAGTTGCGGCGCCCCGTCGACCGGCGCGGCCCACGCGGCGACCTTGAAGAACCGGCGGGGGATCCGGATGCCGCGATACGCGGGGTCCTCGTCGGTGAGCACGGGCGCGGTGAACACGGCGAGGCGCTCGTCGGTGGTGTCCGCGAACTCCAGCACGTGGTCCTCGAGACCGAGCCACAGCTCCTTGGACTGGTTGAAGCCGCTCGCCTGCGGTGCCGCGTTCGGGTACACGAAGGTCGCCGCCGTGGCCGTGCGCGCCTGCGCCGGCGTACCCCAGCCGGGGTCGCGCCGGCGCACCAGGTGTCCGCGGTCGAGATCGTTGTCGGCATAGACGGCCGGTCCCGCCTGCTCGTCATCGGGGACGCGCGGGTCGAGGCGCCACTGGCCGGTGCGCGGCAGGTCGAGCAGCGTCGCTCCGTCGATGTTCACCCCCGTCACCGCCGCCAGACGCCGTGCGGGGTCCAGCAGCACCGTGAAGCGCGGGTAGGTCAGCTCGTGCGTGACGCGGCGGTCCGCCGGCCGGGGGAGCGGCACGCCGATCCCGAGGAAGCCGTGGTCGTAGCCTGCGGTGATCGCCTCTGCCATGGCCTCATCCTGTCGTGGCCCGGCGACATGGGCCCGTCAGCCGCGCGGTGCGTCCTCGGCGGGCGCGGCGAGCACCCACGCGTACTCCGACTCCGGCCGGCCGCGCGTGCCGTACCGCGGGGTCCGTCGCACGCGGCCCTCCGCGACCAGGTGCTCCAGGTAGCGGCGCACGGCGACCCGCGACATGCCGAGCCGGTCGGCGGCCTCGACCGCCGAGACCGGGCCGCGCAGGCGCACCTCGTCGCTCACCCGGCCCAGGGTGTCGACCGACAGCCCTTTGGGCAGCGGAACTCCGACCGCCGGGCGGAGGGCGCCCAGAAGCGCATCGATCTCGGCCTGCGTCGGCGCTCCGGCAGCCTGTGCCGCCCGGCGCCGGTACTCGCGGTACTGCTCCAGGCGCTCGCGGAACGTCGCGAAGGTGAAGGGCTTGACGAGGTACTGGGCCACGCCGAGCGACACCATCTGCCGTACCACCTCGGCGTCGCGCACCCCGGTGATCGCGATGACGTCGACGGCCGAGCCGCGTGCCCGGACGTGCCGCAGGACGTCGAGCCCGGTCCCGTCCGGCATGGTCACGTCCAGCAGCACGAGGTCGATCCCGTCGCCGCGATCGAGGACGGCGTCGATCGCGGCGTGCGCGCTCGAGCACTCCGCGACCGCCACGAACCCCTCCAGCCGGTCCAGGTAGTCGTGGTGCAGTTCCAGGGTGAGCGCATCGTCGTCGACCAGCAGCACCCGGATCACGCCGGCCTCGCAGGGAGTGTGACGACGAACGTCGTGGGGTCATCGCGCAGCTCGAGCGTGCCGCCGGCGTCCTCGACCACCGACCGGACGAGCGCGAGGCCGACGCCCCGGCCTTCGGGCCCCGTGGCCTTCGTCGAGAAGCCGTGCTCGTAGATACGGTCCCGAAGGTCGGGATCGACGCCGGCTCCGCTGTCGGACACCTCCATGCGCAGTCCCGCGGGGGCGGAGGCGGTCGAAGCGAAGACGACGCGGACCCAGCGCGGCGGGGCGCCCGCGGCGGCGGCATCCATCGCGTTGTCGATGAGGTTGCCCACGACCGACACGGCGTCGACGGGGGAGAGCACGCTGCGCGGCGCGTCGGGGTCGATCTCGGCCGACCACTCGATCGCGCGTTC
>PJUC01000287.1_pt1 | contig 26258 bp, 26 predicted proteins | sample 1512161 | NCBI WGS metagenome assembly PJUC01 (sample SAMN08177676, study PRJNA422409) | Soil metagenome, whole genome shotgun sequencing project. | isolation source: Soil enriched on filter paper | place: USA: Madison | collected 2015-01-15
ACGAGACGGTCGATCGCGATGAGGCTGTCGTCAGTGTCCCCGAGGACCGCCGCTTCACCTCCGACTTCGGGCGGGTCATCGAGAAGGACCTCTCCACGCAGGAGCTCGAGTTCGAGCACGGCATGTTCCCGCTCAGCGCCGTAGTCGGCTGGTCCGACTGGAACCAGGCGTTCGTCGGCTGGGCCATGAAGCTCGACGACTTCCAGGAGCGGTTCCGCCGAGTCAACGAGTTCTACGAGCGCATTGTCAAGAACTTCACCGAGTACCTCGTTCCCGTCATCGAACTTGCCGCCGCTACGAGCAAAGAAGCCGTGTGCGTGGTGTTCGAGAAGGTCAACACGGGCGGCAAGCCTCTCGACGCCTTCGAACTCATCACAGCGATGTACGCAGCCGATGGGTACGAGCTGCGCAAGGACTGGTATGGAGGCGATGGCGTCGAAGGCAGGCACGAGCGCTTCCGTTCGGCGCTCAAGCTGCCGTCGGCGACGGAGGGCGTGCTCGCAGGTGTGGGCAACACGGACTTCCTGCAGGCGATCTCGCTCTTCTATACGCGGGACGTGCGGTCGCGCGCCATGTCTGAGGGGAAGAGTGGAAAAGAGCTTCCCAAGATTTCTGCGACGCGCCAGTCACTCCTCGACCTCCCCCTCGACGCGTACCTGCGCTACCAGTCGAAGGTCGAGGCCGGATTCCTCGAAGCGGCGAAGTTCCTCGTGCGGCTCGGCATCTACCGCGTGAAGGACCTGCCATACCAGAGCCAAGTCGTCCCGCTTGCTGCGATCCTTGCGGAGCTCGGGGGCGAGGCTGATTCGCCAGCGGCGATGGAGAAGATTCGCAGGTGGTACTGGAACGGGGTGTTTGGGGAGCTCTACGGCTCGTCGACTGAGACGCGGATCGCTCGCGATTTCCTTGAGGTCGTGGCGTGGGTGCGTGGCGGGGAGCTTCCCTCGACGGTGCACGAAGCCACGGTTCGCGCGGATCGTCTGCAGACAATGCGCATGCGGCTCTCCGCTGCCTATAAGGGAGTCAACGCGCTCCTGATGCACGAAGGAGCACAGGACTTCCGCTCGGGTCAGACGTTTTCGCAGACGATCTTCTTCGATGAGAACGTCGACATCCATCACATCTTCCCGCAGGACTGGTGCAAGAAGCAGGGTATCGCCAAGGGCACCTACGACTCGATCATCAACAAGACACCGCTCGCGGCCCGGACGAATCGCATCATAGGAGGGGTAGCACCGTCCGAGTACATGAGCCGCATCGAGAAGGAGAACCCGGAGCTGGTATCGGCGTCCTTCGACAACCGACTGCGATCCCACCTCATCGATCCCGATCTTCTGCGGGCGGACGACTTCACCGCATTCATGGCAGCCCGCCAGCAGGCGCTCGTATCGTTGATCGCCGGCGCGATCGGAAAACCCGTCATCGTCACGGACGAGTCAGACGATGGCGAGCAGATCGACGAGGACCCGACGGAGATCGATCTGCTGGGATCCGAAGCGATTTAAGCGATCCGGATGGCACTCTCGTTGGAGGTATTCGCTTGGCGCGCGTGACCCCGGGCGCGATCGCCCATGACGCTGCTCCGGGTGAGCGCGATGCGGTCGTTGCGCTCCGCGACGCGCCCGGAACAGACGACTGGATCGGGTTGCACTCGCTCCAGCTCAGCCCGCTGATGGAGTCCATCCGGGTCGCGCGATCAGTGGCGGAGCCAGCCCCGCGGAGACGTCGTGCTGACGGCCGGGCCGGTCGCCGACAAGAGCGCCACTCGGTACGTGATCAGCTTCAACAGGGTCTTCGCCGTCGACTGGCCGCTTGAGCCCATCACCGGATCCCACACCATGAAAGTACTGGCGTAGATCCAGCGCCGACGGCGTCACGGAAGAATGCTCTCTATGGACGGAGTGCCCCTTCAGCAGATCCTTGAGCCCGGCGAGTATCGCGTGCAGTGGCAGGTGCCCGACCAGACTGGGCAGATCGTCTCCCTGGACGGCGACCTCACGATCGCGGCCGACAGGCCGCCTCGCGGCCACACGATCGGAGACCTCCTCACGGTCTGGGACGACGTCGAGGGCACTCGGCACGCGACTTTCCCGCAGGTGTACGAGCTGGAAGCCGTGCGCGGCACCCTGCTGAACGGCATGACCGTCCTTCTGCCCGATGCCCGCGTTGAAGCGTGGATCTCAGACCGTGCCATCATCGATGCGCCCGCCGCCCTGATCGGGCATGACGACGAGACCCGGGCGGAATCCACGGTCGCCGCACTCGAGGTCCAGGTGCGGGGACTGGATGCCATGACGGGGATCGCACCTATCGCGCGGGTGCAGATTCCGCGTCCGCCAGCAGGGACCCGCCACCTTGACTGGAAGTGGGGTGCGGAGGGCAATCCTGACAGTACTCAGGTGTGGGCGGACGATGACGCGGAGGTCAAGCTCAAGTTCTACAGTTCGGTGAGTGCACCCGAGGGATTCTTTTACCGGGTCACCTTCAGCCCGGTGGTCCTCATCAAGCTGACCACTCCGATTCCTCTCGAGCAGGCGCTGCGCGAATGGATCGAGCCGCTGCGCCGAATCGTCTCTCTATCGACGGGAAGGCAGGAGCCAATCACCTATCTCGCGGTTGGCATCACTCGCTCGGAGGACGCAGACAGGCAGCCGCTCCAGGTCTATGGCAGCGGGATCCAGCAGCAGCCCTTCGCGTCGCGAGCGAATGACATTCGCGCGATCCGCCGCAGCTTCCAGGTGTCACCGAACGACATGTCGCTGCTGGACCTCCTCCGCGCTTGGCAGAAGCTTCGCGACGATCACCACCCGCTCCTCGAGACCTACGCGGACATGATGTACGCCCCCACGCAGCATCCCCGCTCGCAGTTGCTCCTCCTGTTACAGGCTCTCGAGGGACTCCACGGACACGAGACACAACAGGAATACGCGACCCGGTCAGCCGGACACACCACCTCCCGAGATTCCGCCCTGGCCGAGCTGGTCGGAAAGATCTCGACGGCCGCGATGAAGTTCATCAAGGCGAACCTCGCCCGCCGGCCGGCGACGAGCCTGGACCGGGTACTTCGCGACACGATTGCGGGCCTGCCCAAAGACCTGACCTCCAACCTTGCAGCAACCCCGCTGGTCCAGGCCGCGATGACCGATCCACGTCAGCCGAACAGCCCCTACGACGCGCTCCGAATCATTCGAAACGACCTCGCCCACGGCACACGCGGATACCCGGCCCACGACATCCACGACGTCGCTCGACTCCTCGATCGCGTCGTCCGAGCCCACCTCCTCCGCCTCCTGGGATGCGCGAGCTCCTCGATCGAGCGCGAACTCGACCGAGACCAGTAGTAGTCCAGCGACGCGGTGCCGACCACGACGCAAGGACCAGCGTGGCGAATCGAGAATCGTGGCGTGGGGACGCTGGACCGGAATGACGCGGATCCGCACTCGCGCGCGAACACACCCAACGGCCCAGTGTCTCGATCCCCGGCGGCTCCGCGCGCGGGTACTGGTAGGACAGACGCGCCACTCCGACCGCATGCCGGTCCGTAATCGGGCGGGCTAGCAACCTCCCTGCGATCGCTCGAGGCGACGGTTGCGCTAGTTGCTGGGCCCCGTTTCAGGTCTGCTCGCAACCGTGTCCTTCGCCCGTATTCGTCCGTCGCCACCGTGAATCACGACCTCTCCGCCGCCGCTCTTGTAGATGATGTCTCGCGCACGGTCGACGGCCTCCCGTTGTGTCGTTGAGGCTGCGGCTGCGCGGCCAGCTCTGCTCGTGCGGACTTCCCATCCATTCTGTCCGGGTACAACATGCATGACCTTCGACGCTTTAGGTGTTGTTGCTTTGCTCGGTTCGGGATTTGGCTGGCGCCGTGTTCGATCCAGGAAACCTGAGATCATGACGAGCGATTCCAGCGCTGCACTGGGATCGACCTCGATTCCATGTATCGCACGGTTGGCCACATCAACAGCCCAGCGGAGCGCTGCGCCCTGCTCCGCTGAGACTTTTCCTTGGTCGCGAGCCAGCGCGAGAAGCTGACCAACAGACAGTCTGCGCTCTGAAACGCCGCTTGCGAGGTCAGAGGCAAGTGCGATTTCGAGATCACGTCGCGCCTTGGCCAGCTGCGTCCACGTACCCTCAGACATCGCCGCCTTCAGCAATTCTGGGTCAGCGCTCGCCGATGTTGAGGGAGGGGGCTCGGGTAGCTTCTCGTTCGGCTCCGACGCCGGCGGTGGGTTGCCAAGGTAGGCACGAACCGCCGCCAGAGCCTGAGTGACGTCTGAGCGGACTTCGTCGTCCGTCAGGTAGCTACGGACGGATGCCGACCCCAAGCGCTCGAACAGGTGATAGCCCAGCGTGGTGAGCTCCGCGCTGGCGATCGCGGCCGCTGTGTCAGCCTTTTTCAATGTGTCCCGCTCTCGCATAACCGCGACGTGTCTCACGAGCAGCATGGCCCCCGAAGTGACTAGCGCACCGGCAGCAGTGATGGCGGCAATCCAGGGCAACCCCTGGAGCAGGCTGTCCCAGACTGTCATGAGCCGCCCTCCTGATAGAGGCTCAGGAACGGCTGGATCTCCCTCAGCTGCCCTAGCAGGGTCTGGGCAGCCAAGTACTCCTGATGGAACCGCCTTGCCGCCAGAAAAAGAGTGCAGCCCAAGACGACGAGGACCGCGGAGCTGATCACTACGACGAGCATCGCGCCCATTGACAGGGGCGCCTTTGCGTCCGGTTGCACGACGGGGAGAAGGAGCGGAAGGAATAAGGCGAACCCGGCGCCCACGAAGGCCTTAGCGATCGTCGTGGCTTCCGCGTACTTCCAGTCATACACCTTTGCTACGTGCTCCGACGCCGAATCCGGATTCGCCGCTACCACACTCATCAGCGATGAGATCCTCATCGATGGTCGAGCCACATCCACTCCCTACAAGTAGTCCGCGGGCTGAGCCGGATGCTGCATAGCCGTAGTCGGACTGCCATCCTTCTCTGCGGTCGTAACGCCGACAGTAGCGCTAACTGCCGTTTGTGGAGGGTTCGGTCGGAACGGGCAATTCCGCGTTGCGCGAGCGGCAATGCGTGTTGAGCGATTCCGCCGCCGGCGCCGCCCGTGGGCATTCGATGTCGGCAAAGGTCGAGCGCGCTGGCTCTAGAGCGATTAGCGGGTCTAAGCCCCGACCCGATCGATCGGCAGCCGGTCGTCGAGCGTGCGGATCGGGTGGCGCTTCTGATGGTCGGGCGGCATGGCCCGTGCCGGTTCGGATGGGAGGCCGATGACATGCGCGATGACGGCGCCATCGCCGGACGAGCTCGCGTCAGGGGAGAGAACCACGCACCGACTCTCACCGAGACCGCGCAGACGAGCCCAAGAGACCCACGACGGACCACAAACTGAGGCATGAGACCGCAAGAGAGAGAAACAGCGATGCACGCAGGCACCCGGGGTGAGCGGCACCCTTTAGAAGCACTCGCCTACACGTATTTGCAACACCGAAAAATCCCTGGATAGCGGTGAAAACCTTGCCTAGTCTGACGCCATGCGCGGAGGCCTCGAACGATGGAAGAGAGGTGTCGAATCTAGAGGGGTTCGACAGGCGATCGGCTACGCGCTCGAGGGCACCTGCGACGCTCACCTGCAGTTCTCCCCCGGTGCCGACGCCCTCGAACGGTACAGTGCCGCAGCCGATTCGACCGTGTCACGATTCGTCGTGGTCAACGGCGTCATCACGTCCGACGAACTCACCGCCGGCGGCCTTCGCGTCTGGCTCACCGGCCACGACCCGGTCACCGGGGAAGAGCGCGGCCATCAGCGTCTAAGCTCTGACGCCGACCTCCTGCTCGACGGAACCCTCAACCACCCGAAGTCCTACAGCATCGCCGCGCTGCTGCATCCCGAACTCGCCAACGAGTTCGAGGCTCTCCAAGACCGGCTACGTGAACGCATCCTGATCACGTGGCAGACGGAGCTCAACGCGCGGCGTGGGCACGGAGGGCTCATCCGCGAGGACATCACCCGCATCGAGGTCGTCGAGCTGCAGCATCGGCGCTCGCGCGCGCTCGACCCGCACATCCACCGACACCTCTGGCTGAACATCAAGGTGCTCGGCGCGGATGGCAAGTGGTCGAACCTCGACTCGCGCGTCGCGATGAAACTGCACACCGTCGTCAACGCCGAGGGCGAGCTCGCCGCCCGCACTGATCCCGCCTGGATCGGTGCGCTCGCCCGGCACGGATACACGCTCGACGACACTGGCGAGATCGCCGAACTCGCCGGCGCCGTCCGACCCGTCTCACGTCGGTCGGCGCAAATCGAGGGCAACCGCGCCCGCCTGATCGCGGAGTGGTCGGCGGCGTACGGAGGATCTGCGCCGAGCGTGGAGGTGCTGCAGCAGATCGATCGCCGCGCGTGGGCGGTGTCGCGTCCGAACAAGCCGGCAGATCTCAATGAGGCGTCTTGGGAGGCGCGCGTCCGCGACGAGATCGCAGCGATCGATCCGAGTCTGACCACCCCGCGCGCACCCGTCCCCGTCACTGCAACAGACCTGGATGCTGTCGACCTGGATCTGCTCGCGGCACAGGCGGTCGTCGAGGCGGACGGGCGGTCGACATCGTGCGGCGGGCGGTTCGGCATGTTCGACATCCGCGCGGGCGCAATACGCGCGCTCTCCCGCACGGGTGTAGTGGCGGAACGCGACCAGCTCGATCGCGTGATCGCCGAGATCACGGCGCGCGCCACGGGTGCCGTCTATCGCCTCGTCGCGGGTGATCCGCCGGCGCACGTGAAGGCGTTCATGGCGACCGAGACGGTACGCGCCAAGGTGCGTCTCGCCGGCCGTTTGGACGTGCTCGCCCGACCCGGTCGCTCCCTGCTGCCGGGCGAGTTGCACCGGCTCGCGCCTAACGCGGATCTGTCGGCTCTGGATGCGTCGCAGAACGTTGCCGCGTGCGCCATCGCCGGCACGAACGGGCTCGTGACCGTGACCGGCCCCGCCGGTACGGGCAAGACGACGATGCTGCGCGCTGCGTTCGGCGCGCTCACGTCGCAACGGCGACGGATGCTCGTCGTTGCTCCCACGCGAAAGGCGGCATCGGTGGCGTCTCGCGAGGTCGGGGCCGCAGCATCCAGTATCCATGCCTTGCTCTTGGACCATGGCTACCGATGGGGCACCGACGAGGCGGGCGCGAAGGTGTGGACCAGGCTTCGAGTGGGAGAAGTCGATCCCAGCACGGGCACCGTGTATGGCGGACCATCGCAGTACGGACTGCGTTCTCGCGACCGGATCGTCGTCGACGAAGCCGGCATGGTCGACCTGCAGACGGCGAACGTCCTCGTCGAGCTCGCGATCGAGCAGGGTGTCGGGGTGGCGTTTGTGGGTGACACGCATCAGGCGTTGCCGGTTGGACATGCGGGCGCGATGAGTTCTGCGATCCGGCACGCGAACGCCGCGATTGAGTTCGACACGGTGCACCGGTTCCGTGATCCCGACTACGCGGCGCTCACACTGCGGCTCCGGGATGCGCGTGATCGCGAGCGTGCGCTGGCGGTTGCGGACGAGCTCGCTGAACACGGCCACGTCGACCGGGTCGAACATCACGACGCGGCGCGCGAGCGAATGATCGACGCGTACTTCGACTGGCACGCACGCGGTAAGCGGGTGACGCTGGTGTCTGGCACGAATGCTGAGGCGGATGCGATCAACGACGCCATCCAGCAGCGGCGGGTCGATAATGGCGAGCTCGACGTCCGCGTCGCCGCGTGGGGAATCGGGCAGCAGCGGATCCTCGTCGGCGACACCGTCCAGACCCGTCGCAACGACCGACTCACGGGCGTCGAGAACCGCGCACAGTGGATCGTGCGCGGCATCCGCGACAAGTACCTGTCTCTTGTCTCCGTGAACGACAGCGGCGAGGTGGCGCGCGTGTCCACCGACTACGCGCGCGAGCACCTGCAGCTCGCCTACGCGTCCACCGTGCACGGCGTACAGGGCGACACCGCCGACGCGTCGGTGGTCGGGCCGGATGTCGATGCCGCGGGGCTGTACGTAGGCCTCACGCGCGGGCGGGTGCACAACGTCGCGATCGTCGTCGCGCGCACGGATGCCGCGGCCCGCGAGTGCCTCGCCGAGTCGATGCAGCGCGGCACTCCGGAGTTGACGATGCAGGATGCCCTGCGCGCGGCCCAGACGGAGATGCGGCGCGCGGCGAGGGAGCGGGATTTGGCGGCGATGGCTACGGGGCCTGTCGTTGGGGCGCCGATCGCGGGGCGCGGAATCGGGATTTAGGGCCGCTCGCTCGCCGGTCGTCCAGTGTGCCAACGCTCGAGTGAGCAACAAGTGCGCGGCCGCAGAGCGAGCGAGGTTCTCGCGAGATTTCCGCCGTATGTTCAATGGAGAACCGGCTCGCGTGCGCGCTTCGGCGGGTTTGGTCACCCCGCGGGTTGGGAACGCGCCAGAGCGACGTGCGTGCCGCGATGAGCCCTACGCTCCTCTGTCCTCCCGCTGCTCGGCGAACCATTCCGATCGGCTGGCGTACTACCGGACCGAGCGGGGGCCCGAGTGTTCCTTCGTGCGCTTGGACAATCGATCGATCGCAGCTGGCGCGGTCCACCAGACCACGGCGGTTACGAGGGGCATGAGGTAGGCGGCGGCGAGGAACCATATCGCTGAATCGGTCCACGCGCTCGAGAGCGGGGCCGAGCGTGTCACGGTCATGAGAACGCCAGTGAGGATTCCAGCGGTGAGCCAAAGGCAAACGTTCCACGCGGTGGCTCGGGTGACTGACGCTCGCCGGGCGAACCAGAGGGCGAACGAGGCGGTCGCTCCCGCGGCGAGCCAGAATGCGGAGTATGGGCCGACGAGCCAGGCCAAGGCCTCCCCGATCCGGTCCATGCCCCAGTCGCCTGACGGCAATTGATCAATGAGCGGTTGCCCGAATATCTTCATGAGAGCCGCAGAGATGAGCGTGACGGCGAAGGCGGCAAACCCATTTACAGCCACGCGAAAGATCGTCTTCATGGTTCACGCAGCCCGCCGGCCGCGCTCACGCGCAGCCCGTTTCCGCGCCCCGGTGGCATTCAGCCGGAAGTTGACCATGGCGGTGCTGACTCCGAAATGAAAAGCCGCCTCCTCGACCGTCCAGCGGCCGCGAGCGATCGCAAGAGCAGCTGGCTCCGGGATGAGGAGGCAGCCTGACAGCCATCCGGCCTCGTCCTCGATGTCCTGGTTCCAGATTCGGCACCCGGCGGCGTCGAGCGCGGGCGTCGGCGGGTGGGCGAGGAGACCGTGGCTGAGCTCATGCCCGATATTGCTGCTCTGGCGCGCGGGCGTATGTCCGTCGTTGTGCACGATGAGCCGCCGACGACCCGAGAACACTGTCATCGCGGAGAAGACTTCCGGCTCACCGTCGATGAGGTACTCAACCTCAGGCGCGGAGGCTGCGAACTCTGAGAGCGCGATCACCGGGATTTCGAGCGACTCAGCCAACACCAGCGGGTCGAGCCGAGCGGTGAGAGACAGTCCGAGTTCGGCGCGCGCGTCCGCGGCGATGGTGTTCGCCCAGGTCTTGAAGCCGCGTTGAAATGCCATGGGTGTTACTCGCTATCGCTTCGAAGTCTTTCGTAGGTGACCTTGATCAGCCCGTCCAGCGCCGTCGCCGCTTCCGGAGAGAGATTGCGGTCGGAGCGAAGGTAGGTGGAGATCTTCGCGAGCGAATCTGCCTCCCGCGGCGCATCATCGGCGCCGCGCACGAAATCGTCGACCGCAAGGCCCGACCACGCCGCGAGAGCCGCCAACCCGTCAACGTCGGGGCGTTTCCCCTGGGCCATGCGGGTAAGCGTGGACGCGCTGACGCCCGAGGCGGCCGCGACCTGCTTCCAGTTCAAGCGGCGGCTCTGGCGCTGCGCATCGAGAGCTTCATAGAAGCCCTCGGCGTCGAACGAACCAACCTTGTCCATGACATCCCTCCGGATTGCGATCTTGCAATCAATGGTCTAGTGTGAGTTTCACATTAGCAATCAGACACCTCAAGTCTAACGGAAGGAGCGAGGATGTCACCCGAAGACAAGCCCAGCAAGCCGGAGAAGCCGGACAACCCGAGCCGCTACGAAATCATCGTGAACGGCCAGGTCCAGGAGGTTCCGTCGGCGACGGTCACCTTCGAGCAGATCGTGACGCTGGCGTTCCCCGAGCACGCCGGTAACACCGACCTCACGTTCGTGATCACCTACCGCAAGGCCGACTCCCCCAAGGAAGGCAGCCTCGCCGAGGGTGGCTCGGTCGAGGTCAAGCACCGCGGAACGATTTTCAATGTCACCTTCACCCGTCGCTCGTAGCGCCGACCTGCAGCGGCTGCGTGCCGAGGGGTACGAGATCGAAATCCGCGACAATCACCTTCTCGTGCACCACGTGCCGTACGTCACCCCCAACCAGGGGGTGGCGTACGGCACGCTGATCTCGACCCTGCACCTCAACGCAGACCAGACACTCCCGCCGGACACGCACGTGGTGTCGTTTGCCGGCGAGCGGCCGTCCCGCGTGGACGGATCTGAGGTGCCGAACCTGCTGCACCAGCAGGGGCCGATGCAGCTCACCACGACGATCGCGGCCGACTTCTCGTTCTCGAACAAGCCCGACGCCGGCTTCCCCGACTACTACGAGAAGATGACGTACGTGAACATCCTGCTCGGTCACGCCCTTCAGCTTGACCGGGAGGCGACACCGAAGACATACGTCGTGCATGAGGACGACGACCCCGACTCGGTCTTCCTCTACGCCGACTCCGCATCGTCCCGCGCCGGAATCACCGCCATTAATGACAAGCTTCGCGTCAGCAAGATCGCAATCGTCGGCGTCGGCGGCACTGGCTCCTACATCCTCGACTTCACCGCGAAGACCCCGGTGCGCGAGATCCACCTCTTCGACGGCGACCGATTCCTGCAGCACAACGCGTTCCGCGCCCCCGGCGCCGCGAAGCAGACTGATTTCGCCAGCATGCCTTTCAAGGTCGACCACTTCACTCAGGTCTACTCAGCGATGCGTCGCGGCATCCACGCGCACCCCTACGACATCGACGCCGTCACCGTCAGCGAGCTCGACGACATGGACTTCGTGTTCCTCGCGGCGGAAGGCGGCCCCACGAAACAGCTGATCATCGAGCGCCTGCAGGCAGCCGGGGTCCCGTTCGTCGACGTCGGGATGGGCGTGCGCCCCCACGACGGTCGCCTTCACGGCATCCTCGCCGTCACCACCGGAACTGCTCACAAGACCGACCACGTCTCGCGGCGCATCGACTTCTCTGAGACAGACGAGGCCGACGACTACGACCTCAACATCCAGATCGCCGACCTCAATGCGCTGAACGCCGCCCTTGCCGTCGTCAAGTGGAAGAAGCTGTTTGGCTTCTACGCCGACCTCGAAAATGAGCACTACGCGGCCTACACGGTCGACGGAAACCACCTGCTGAACGAGGACCAGACCGAATGACCCGCCAATCTGAGATCGGATTCCGGTTCGTCGACTACATCCCGAACGAACTCGAGGAAGGCATCCTCTACATCGCAGCCGAGTACGGCGCCGTCGTCCACCTCTGCTGCGAAGGGTGTGGTGAGCGGGTCTCCACGCCGCTTCATCCCGGGCAGTGGACACTCACCTTCGACGGCACCACCGTGAGCCTCAATCCATCAGTCGGGAACTGGGGACTGCCGTGCCGGTCGCACTACATCATCCGTCGCAACCGCGTCGTATGGGCGGCCGATTGGTCCAACGAGGCCATCGTGAAGGCCGCCGCGAGCGATCGTCTAGCGGTAGACGCGCCCGCGACCGACCTCTCCACACATCGCCGCTCTCTGATCGACATCTTGAAGCTGGTCTTCTCGGGCGGCCATCGTCGCTAATGCGAGGATCGATCGGTGCCACGTTGCAACGCTCGTTGTCCGCACCTACTTCGACCCTGCTCGCGCTGTGGAGCGGGATGAGGACGGCATGGGCGCCGACAAGATCGGGTGGCTGACGTACGCTGGGCGAAGTGGGTGTGGCGCAAGCTGCGGACGATCGGTCGGTGGCGCTCCGATGGACTGCAGATGCCATGGGTACCCGCGAGGAACATGGCGCGCGCCTAGTCTGCATCATGCACGCCGACCGCGACCTCCCGCCTACCGTTCTTCAGGCCGCGAATCGCAACCCGGCAAAAGCAGCGAGCGTTCGGAGGGCACGCGGTCATGGTGCTCGGAATCGGCGGTGGGAAGCGACGGCATCCCGCCGTTCGAAGCCAAGGATCTCGAGCATGAAGTAGTCAAGATCATTGGTGTTGACGGTCCCGGATGGGACTTCGAACACATCCGCATCGACGAAAACCGCGACGTGATCGCCATCATCGCTGCCCCGCCCAGCGGCAGGATCTACCCGTCGATGGCTGACGGTGTAGACCTGTACACCGGGGATGTCTACCTGCGTGGTGACGGCAAGACCGCGAAGACCACCGGCCCCGACCTGCAGACGGTGCTCGCCCGCCTCGCCGCGGCGGGTACCGCTAGCACGCTGATCGAAGCCGAACACCCCGATCTGCAACGCAAATAGCGTGCGCTCGTCCGTGGGCTCACGGAGTCCAGGCGTCCTGCGGCGGTCGCGGACGGGCTGCGGCTTCGCTCGGCGTCGCCAGTTGCCGTTTCGCATGACGGTCGTAGAAGTCCAGCCATCGCTCATGGACACCCGTGTCCATGAGGTGACTCCCGATGAGGACTCCACCGTGCCCGGAGTGGACAAGGATCTGGTCCCAGCCCCCTTCGCCCTCGGCGAAGCGATACGTGAGCTGTCCCCAGGACGGGTCGTCGTAGATGACGTACGCCTCATCGCGGTGCGCGAAGGCCTCCCCCGAGATGTCGCTGACGAATGTCCCGTCGTTTATCCGGCCCTGGCGGTAGGCCAGCCGCCGATCCTCCACGGCGAGGCGGAGCCCTTCCTTCGCATCCGACTCCTCGGTGTGGTTGCTGATGCACGTGCGGTAGCTGAAGTCCACGTCTGACCCATCCACGCGCTTGATCCAGATGCCTGTGGCATCCGGCCGCACGTTGAACTTGTCGCCATCGCTGGTCAGGCCGACATAGAAGTGGTCAACTCCCGCGCCGATCTTCTCGGACGCATCAGGATGCAGGTCGAGGACCTCGCGGAGCATGAGGTCATGAGTTGGATCGGTGATGCGCTCGTACACGGCGTAGGGGCCGCCGGTGTGAAGGAGCCTGAAATCATCGAAGGCGGCCTTCTTCGATGGCCAGCTGAACGAGGGAAGGTCCACCCGGATCGCCATAGGTATCTCCTTGCTAAGTATCGACTGCTACGAAGCTAGCCGACCCTGCCTCAGCCTCCGAGTCGAGGTGAATGGTTGGGGTAGGAGGCTCGCGCGTCGTCGAGGGTGAAGGCTGTTTCCAGGACTTGTGCGGCGGGTGCAGCGGCGTCGTCGCCCGGTGGCGTGATCCACCATTCCAGGATTCGCCAGCGGGCGTCCTCGTCGGCTACTCCTTGGCTGGTGAGCTTGTCGTAGAGCTCCGCGTTGATGTCGCCGACCAGTGAGCGGATGTTGCCCTCGTCCGGGTCAATCTGGAATCCGGGGTAGAGCTTCGCCTCGCCCATCGAGACCCAGACGAGGGCGTGACGGTTCCTCAAGTAGTTGAGCCAGCTGCGACGCTCTTTCGGCTCCCTGCCGTGGAGTTGATCGCGGATCGCAGCGTTGCTGAAGAGATCGAGGTCAGCGAGTAGGGCGACCCGCTTGGCCAGAACAGGGTCTCGCTGGTAATCGATGCTCCACATCGCTGCGGCCTCCCAGTCGGCGGGGTATCCCATCGCGTCGAGAGCGAGACTGAGTTCGTTGGTCCGTGCCTCGATGAGCCCGTGGGTGCGCGTCTTCCAGTCGGAGTCGGGAACGACGCGAGTCAGCAGGAACGTGAGGATCGAGATCGTGCCGTAGAGGCGGCGCTGCGACTTCCCGCTGAGGTGGGCCAGGTCGGGAATGTGGGCGGCCGATGCCAGCTCCACGTCGAAGCTGCGGTTCCATATGCGTGAGTGATGTGCGCAGAGGTTGCGGATGTGTCGGATGTGGTTGAGCCAGTTCGACAGCAGGGCGGCGTCTCCACGTCCGGTCCTGGCAATGATGTCGAGGTTCGCCGCGATCCGTTCGCGATCGTCCTGGGCCGCCCCATCGTAGAGCTGCGCGAGCGTTCCGAACGACATCACCTCCGTCGCCACCCAGACCGGGAAGTGCGGCCCGTACTTGGCACGGAAGTGCGCCGCGAACGCCTCCTGAGAACGCCGCTCCTGCTCATCGAATCGTCGCAGCCACTCCTCGTGGCGGGATAGCCGCTCGCGATCCCCTTCCCCCTCGGCTTGCGCCGCATGGGTAGGCACGGGTTCCGATCCGGTGGCATCCGGCGATGGGACTGGAACGGTGACGAATGCGGGATCGAGGGCGGCAGGATGCCGGTGGGCGAAGATGTCGCGGCGGCCGAGCGTGTGACCAACCTGGAAGCGGATGGCCACCTCTACCGCTTCGAGTGCGTCGAAGAGTGCTGCTCGGAGCTCCCGATCGAAGTCGTAGATCGCGCAGACGTGCTCGAGCGTGGTCCCGGGGCGGAACGTCGACCGCACCACAGCGTCGCCCGCACCGTCGAGCTCGCGCTGGCGATACGGGTACCAGTACCCGGACAGCCGGTAGTAACCAATCCGCTTCAGCAGCGCCTCAGCCCAGTCGCGATCGCCGACGTCCATGCCCCGCGACGCGAGCAGTGCAACTTGCTCGCGCACCGTCTTGAACGGCTTCGCGTAGCTGCTGTCATACGTCATCACAAAAGAAAACTAGCCGCCTCTCGGTGAAGAGAAAGCGGCTAGCCGTGTTGAAAACAAGCTAACACAGAACCCCGACAGCAATCTGAGAATCAATGCGAAAACTAAATCGTCAACTAATCAGGAACCCATGGCACCCTCCGCACGCGACACTAACGCCCAAGCGACCGACCACGGACCGGCTCGCCGGACCGGTGCGGGGCGGTCGTGGCCAGGCGACGCTGCTGGGCGCGTTTCGCGCTCACGGCTCCTGCTGTCGTGGCCCAGCGTGCAGCTGCCCGTCAACGCTGGCGGAGTCGAACCTGTGAGCCCGCTCCGGCAGCTGCCCGCGACACTGCTGCAGCTGCACGTCCGTGAGCCGCCCGAGCGTGTCGCACCCGGGGCATCCGACGAGTGCCGATGTGCTCCGCCACGCAGCCCCGATCACATCCCGGTACCCCTCCGACGCCCATCTGGTTCGGCAGCGCGGCGCGCTTGGGGATCACGCCGCGTGCCGGTTGCTTGGACGTCGGGCCGCACCGCCCGTCGCGCGGCCGTTAGACGTCGACGCCGAAGGCGCGCAACAGTGGGATGCGCGGAATCATCCGGCGGGGGCCAAGTTGGACTGTGGGGATGGTCCCGCTCTCGATGCCGAGCTTGATCGTGCGGTAGTCAACACCGACGAGCTTCGCGGCATCCTTCATCGTCAGGGCGAGCGAATTCGGCGATGAGTTCATGACATTCTCCTTCGCTGATTGGCCAATGTCATCACTTGCTCACGCACTGTACACCCGTGAGCGTTCGATGTCATCACTTGCTCGCGTGCCCCGAAACTGGGAAACTCGCACCATGCCTGAACTCTCGATCGAACTGATCGACGACGAGATCCTCGACGCCGGGGACGGCATTCACATTCCGCGCTCGTGGGTCGCCACCGTGACCGGCCTTCCTGACATTCCGGGCGCCGTGCGCGCGCACGTCGTGTACGACCCGACGCTGCGGCGGGCGGCGGCCAAGTCGATTCGAGTGGATCGAAGCGGCCAGGGCGATGAGGTGACCACCACGCTGCTGCGCGACCTCCGAGTGCAGGCCATCGTCAAGTGGGCCGCGGCGCGCGTTGTCCGCATCGACGGTGATTTCTCCGAGCCGGAGACCTACGGACAGTACCTGGCGCGACTGCGGGCGGACGAGTCGCGATCCGAGGAACAGAACCTGCGCGAGGCGGTCAGGCTCTACCGGCTCGCCTCGGTCATCAACGACGGTCCACTCAAGCTCGTCTCGGAACAGCTCGGCGTCAGCGTCAGCACTGCGACACGCATGATGAATCGGGCTCGCATTGCCGGCCTCGTCGACGAGGCCACCGGTCGCGAGGTGCTCGTACAGGCTCGCGAGCAGCACCTCCGCGAGCAGTTCACCGGACCCGCGGTCAGGCCAGGTCCATCGGGCCCCTCGATCGGCCGCTGACGCCATCGGGATCCGCTAAACCGCATTTGAGCACTTTGCAAAGCAAGACGCGCGTCCGCGAGCAAAGCGCCCAAAATCACCCGCTTCAGCTAGACGCCAACACGGGCTTGCCCGCATTCAAGTCTGAGGTGAGCGTGAGATCCGCTCCAGTACTAGCAGGACTTGCCCGCATTTTGGCCGCATCGCATTCGCCGCTGGCTGTTTTCGGACGTCGTTCGATGTCACCGCGGTCTTGAAAACCCGCATAATTCCGCGGAAGTTGCCGCTCCACGTTGCTATGCAGAATGCTCAAAACGTGTTCGAGTCCCTCCAGGGGCATCGCCCTATCCGCACGCTCACCACGTGCTTACGCATACCGGTCGGTGGCCGGTGTGCCGCGTCACCTCAGGCGGGCCGCGGGGCGCAGACCGGCCTCCCCAGGCGTGCCGTCCAGGAGGGCGTCCACGGCGGCGAGCGCGTCTGGGAGCGAGTGGAACTCGACCACACCCAGGTTGTCGCGCACCGACAGGACGTACACGACGGAGTCCTTGCATTCGAGGTACGCCAGGACGCGGCGAGGGTCGTGCTCGTGCAGGCGCGGGTCGCACGCGACCCATCCACCGTCTCCCAACCAGACCAGCTCGCTGTGGTTCCGAGCTTGCTCCGCCGATTCAGGCACCCCGACCACCATCGCGCACACCCCCTTGTCACGTGGCGCCCAGAACGCCATCCCGAGTTCAGAATGGCCGCATCCGGCGCGTGTGAGAGGGGGCTTGACGGACCGATCCGTAGGTGGTGTGCATCGGCCCTCGGCTGCCGTGAGCGCTTGACTACCGAACGCTCAGCTGCGACCTGTCCTTGCCGGCACGCTTCGCGTCGTACATGGCCGCGTCGGCCCGGACGAGCAGCTGCTGCGCGGTGGGCTGCGGGTCAAAACCCGGCCGGAAGAGCGAGATGCCGACGCTCACCGAGGCGGTGACGACACCGTCGGGGACGGCGATCGGCGCGCGGCACACCTCCAGGATCCGCTGTGCGATCGCCTCGGCGGCTGACGCGTCGGCGCCCGGGCAGAGGGCGACGAATTCGTCACCGCCCATCCGGCCCACGATGTCGCCGGCACGTACGCCGCTGTGCAGGCGGGACGCGAGTTCTACGAGGACACTGTCCCCCGCGGCATGGCCGAATGCGTCGTTGACGGCCTTGAAGTCGTCGATGTCGAGGAACAGCACGGCGAGGGGCTCGAGCGATCCGGCCGCAAGGGTGAGCGCGTCGTCGAGCGACACCTGCAGCAGCTGCCGGTTCGCCACGCCGGTGAGCTGATCGTGCAACGCGAGGAGCGCCAGCCGCCGCTGCAGACGCACGCGCACCAGCGTCTGCGAGGCCTGCCGCCCCAGCGCCTGCTGAAGGTCGGAGAAATGGTCGTCCGCTTCGGCGTGGCCTGCGAAGAAGCACACCAGGACGCCGAGCCGCTCGCCGTCCGCGATGAGCGGCGTCACGCTCAGCGAGGCGATGCCGTGGTCCCGCATCGCGGCACTCAGTTCGGCGAACACGACGTCGTCGTCGTGCACCACCGCGACCTCCGCCGTCCCGCGAAGCTCGGGAACCGGGGCCACCCTGCCCTCCAGGGGGTTGGTGCCGCCCATGAGCAGCAGCCCCCCGTCGTCCTGCGTCAGCAGCACGGCCGTCTCGCGTGCCGCGAACGCCTCGCGTGCCACAGCGGCGAAGGACTGCGCGACCTCTTCGTCCGTCGCGCTGACGCCGAACATCGTCGACACCTCCTGCAGCACCCGCACCCGCTGCTCGGACTGCTCGGCGGCTCGCCGTGCGGCGAGGAGGTCCCGCTCGTACCGCACACGTTCGGTGGCGTTGAAGATCGCGAACCGGACCACGCCTCGCTCGTCGCGGGACGCGTTCAGCAGGACGGGCAGCTCGGTCCCGTCGGCGCGCCGCAGTGTCAGCGCGACCTCGTCCACCGCGCCGCGCAGATGGAGCACCTGACGCTGACGGGTCTCGAAGAACAGTCGGCTGCCCGGGTCCAGCAACGTGACGAACGACCGTCCGAGCAGCTCCGCGCGGCCGTATCCCGACCACCGGAGGAACGTGTCGTTCGCGTCGACGATGGTGCTGTCGTTCGTTGTGGCGATCAGACCGCACGGCGCCAGCTGGAACCAGCTCTCCTCCCCTGCGGGCATCATGCGAGGAACCGCCTGACGCGCGAGGAGACATCGTCGGGCGCGGACAGGATCGCGACGTGGCCCGTGGTCTCCATCAGCTCGAAGGTGCTTCCGGGGATCGCGGCGTGCACGTAGCGGCCGACCTCGATCGGTGCGATCGCATCGTCCCGGGACTGCAGCACCAGCGTCGGGACCGTCACGCGGTCGAGATCCCTCCGGTTGTCGGACGTGAAGGTCACCCGGGCGAAGTGGCGCGCGATCTCGGGGTCGACGCTGCAGAACCCGTCGGTCAGCCGTTCGTCGAGCATCGGCCGCCCGGGAGTGCCCATGATCATCGGCGCGGTGTCGCGCGACCAGCCCAGGTAGTTGGCGTCGAGCGAATCCAGGAGCGCATCGATGTCGGCCGGCTCGAACCCCCCGACGTAGTCCTCGTCGTTGATGTACCGCGGCGAAGGGCTCACGAGCACCAGCGCGCGGTAGCGTTCCGGATTGCGGTTGACCGCCAGCACGCCGATCATCGTGCTGACCGAGTGCCCGACGAAGACGACATCCTGCGCGCCGAGAGCGTCGAGGATCTCTTCCACGTCACGGGCATAACCGCCGAGGGCGCCGTACTTGCCCCGGTCGTATGCCGACAGGTCGGAGCGTCCGGAGCCGACGTGGTCGAACAGCACGATCGCATGGTCGGCCTCGAATTGGGGCACGACGAGGTTCCAGGTCTCTTGACTGCACCCGAAGCCGTGGGCGAACATCACGACAGGGCCGGAAGGGTCGCCCACGACCGTCACGTTGTTCCGGCGGAGCACGTCCACCGGCTCTGTCGCCGACATGGCTTGCGAGCCAAGCGTCACGATGCGCAGGCGGAACGAGCGAACATGGGGGGCCTTTCGAGCAGGCGATGCAGAAGGGGCTGGACCGCGAACAACCGCTTACACCGTAAGCCTGGGGCGAGCTTACCGTGCAGCCCGAGGAAAGCGGCAGTTCCTCTTCGAAAGACGGCCATGGTGGAGGAAGATGACCGTCATGGCAGGAGAAGCGGGCGCGCAGGCAGAGGTTCCCGCGCCCTCGCGGCAGCCGGCATCCCGGCTCAGTCGAGACCTCATCGTCCACACCGCTCTCGCACAGATCGACGAGTCCGGGGTCCAGAGCCTGTCGATGCGCTCGCTCGCTCAGGAGCTGGGCGTCGAGGCGATGTCGCTCTACCGCTACGTGCAGGGCAAGGAGGACCTGCTCGAGGCGGTCGTCGCGCTGTTGATGACCGACCTGATGCCGAGCCTCGACCCCGCGGTGAACCCGCACTGGCAGGGCTACCTGCAGGCGACGGCGCATGAGATCCGGCGCATCGCGGTCGAGCACCCCCGCGTGTTCCCGCTCGTCGCGACGCGGCATCCCGCGGCTCCCTGGCTGCGACCCCCGCTGCGCAGCGTCGAAGTCGTCAACGAGTTCCTGTCCGCCCTGCTCGCCTACGGTTTCACCGACCGCGAGGCTGTGGACGTCTACCGCTCGTTCACGAGCTTCCTGCTCGGCCAGCTGCTGCTGGAGTCAGCGACGCGGGGAGCTCCGACCGGCCCCGTCGACGCGCCGATCGACGAGGGAGATCCCGCAAGGCCGGACCGTGACGCCGCCGGCGACGAGCTGCAGGAAGAGGCCCCGGAGGTTGTGCGACTTCGCCCCATGCTCAGCGAGGACCGCAGCGACGAGGAGTTCGAGGTCTCACTCGAAGCGCTCCTGGACCGCCTGGACCGCGAACTCACACGCTAGCTGTGGCGAGGCGAGCCATGTCGCGCCTCGGAACTGGGCGGCTCAGCAGGTAGCCCTGCGCACGATCGCACCCCAGCCGCGTGACCTTGTCGAGCTGCTCGGCGGTCTCGACCCCCTCCGCGACCACGCGGATGTGGGCGTCGTGGGCGAGCGCGACGGCCTCGGCGACGATCTGGGAGGCCGCGGGCGACTCATCGATCACCAGGCCCCGGTCGATCTTGAGCTCCGTCGCATGGAGCCTCCGCGCCTGCAGCAGAGACGCCTGGCCTGAGCCGAAGTCGTCGATCGCGATCCCCACGCCCATGCCCCGCAGGCGGTCCAGTCGAGCGACGAGTGCGGGGACGTCGCCGATGTGCCGCCCCTCGGTGATCTCGAGGGTCAGCCGGCGGGCGGGCCGCCGGATGCGGAGGATCATGCGCTCCAGCCACGACGTGAAGTCGGCGTCCTCGAGCTGGGCCGGCGAGACGTTCACCGAGACGTCGAGGTCCCAGTCCGTCATCGCGCTCATGGCCTCCGTCGCCATGAACTCGCCGATCTCGCCGATGATCCCGTCGTCTTCGGCGATCGGGATGAACTCGGTGGGCGGGATGGCACCCCACGTCGGGTGGTGCCACCGGCACAGTGCTTCGGCGGCGACGAGCTGGTTGGTGCGGAGGTCGAGCTGAGGCTGGAACCACGCCGACAGCTCGCCGCGACGCAGGGCGCCCTTCAGCGCCCGCGCCAACTCCGCGAACTCGACCATGCGACGGATCCCCACCTCACCGGGCGTGTTCGTCACACCCCGCTCCGCTATCTTGGCATCCGTCACCGCGCAGCCCCGCATATTGACGTCGCCGCATCGGTGAACTTAGGATGCCGCATCCCAGACGCGTGGATCAGCCGGGGCGGCGCCACCCAGCGATGCACGCCGGCGCGCGCTGCACCACTCTTTGCGCACGCTCCGCCTCCGCGTCAACGGGGTTGGCAGGACCGGCGGCGCAGTGGTGTGCTGGCAGCGATGAACAGCCCTGCCGATCCGCGCGACCTCACCATCCGCGACATCCGAGAGGAGGATGCCGGCGAGGTGCTCACCCTGCAGCGCGCGGCTTTCGTGCAGGAGGCGCTGATCTACGACAGCATCCGGATGCCGCCGTTCACGCAGACCCTCGACGAGGTGAGGTCCGAGCTCGTCGACAACCTCGGGCAGGTCGCCCTGATCGGGCACCGGGTGGTGGGCGCCGTGCGCGCCCGACAGGATGGCGCACTGCTGCTCATCGGGCGACTGGCCATCGCTCCGGACGTGCAGGGGCTCGGCATCGGCTCACGCCTGCTGCAGGCGGTCGAAGCGCGAGGCAGGGAAGCCGGATGCCGTGAGGCGGAGCTCTTCACGGGATCGCTGAGCGAGGCGAACCTGCGGCTGTACAAGAGTCTCGGGTACCACGAGACGCAGCGCGTCGAAGGCGACGACGGCGTCGAAGAGGTCTTCCTGCGCAAGCCGCTCGGCTGAGCCGCGATCCCGCGTCGCCGCGCCCGCAGCCCTCTCGGGACGGTGAAGTCGGCGGAGTCGCGCAGGTAGATGAGAGCCCGCATCAGGTCGGTCCACACCGCCTGCACCTCGAACACGAAGGTGACCGCCAGTGCGGGCTTGCTCAACGGGAGCGCGATGCGCCAGAACAGGTCCCAGTTCGAGGCGCCGTCGACTCTCGCGGCCTCGAGGAAGTCGCGAGGCAGTCCCAGCATGAACTGGAGGATCAGGAAGACGTAGAAGGCGCTGCCGAAGAGGTTCTGCGCCCACAACGGCACCAGGGTCCCCACGAAGCCGAGGGCGTGGGGATTGACGAACCGACGGACGGGGCGTATGTCTCGGCGCCAGGCGCCGGGGGCGATCGTCGCGCGGTATCCCACTGGGCGTTCCCGGCGCAACCCCCATCGGATCCGTGCACAGGCTGCCTAGGGTCGGGGCATCCAGAAAGGAGCTGCCATGTCGCAGACCACGCTCGAATCCCCCGCCGACCTGCTGCGCTTCCAGCTGCGCACCGCGATGACCATGGAGGATGATTCCCTGGCCGCGTTGGGCGAACTGGAGCAGGCCGCCCGCTCGCAAGAGGTGAAGAAGATGTTCCGCCACCACGCCGAAGAGACGCGCGAACAGATCGAGAATCTGCGCAAGGTGTTCCAGCTGCTCGACATCCCCGAGTCCACCGCCGCCTCGCCCAGCACGAAGGGCATCGCCAAGCAGGCCGAGTCGCTCATCGCGCGTTCGGCTCCGGAGCTGCGGGATCAGGTGACCCTCTCGTCGGCGCTCGGCAACGAGCACTACGAGATCTCGGCGTACCGGTCGCTGATCCTGGCCACCCGCGCGCAGGGAGCCGCCGACGCCGCCACCCTGCTCAGCGCCAACCTCGACCAGGAGACGCACACCAGCGAAGAGCTGATGAAAAAGCTCGAAGAGCTCGCGGGCTGAGCCGCGTTTCAGGCACGGCCCCATAGGCGGCTCGACGGAGCCGCACCCACCAGCGAACGGAAGGCGGACCCGATGCGGGCGGTCACGTGGCAGGGCAAGCGCAAGATCAGCGTCGAGACGGTGCCGGATCCGACGATCCTCGAACCCACCGACGCGATCGTGCGGATCACGTCGACCGCCATCTGCGGCTCCGACCTGCACCTGTACGAGCTGTTCGGCCCGTTCCTCGACGCCGGCGACATTCTCGGCCATGAGCCGATGGGCGAGGTGGTGGAGGTCGGCAAGGACGTGACGACGCTCGCGGTCGGCGACCGGGTGGTCGTGCCGTTCAACATCGCGTGCGGCCACTGCTTCATGTGCCGCGCCGGCCTCCAGTCCCAGTGCGAGACCACCCAGGTCCGCGAGTACGGCAGCGGCGCCGCGCTCTTCGGCTACACCAAGCTCTACGGCCAGGTGCCGGGAGGCCAGGCCGAGCTGCTGCGCGTCCCCCTCGCCGAATACAACACCGTGCGCGTCGGCACCGACCTGCCGGATCAGCGGTACCTGTTCCTCAGCGACATCCTCCCCACCGCCTGGCAGGGGGTCGAATATGCCGGGATGCCCGACGGCGGGACGCTGGCGGTCATGGGCCTCGGACCGGTCGGGCAGCTCGCCGCGCGGATCGGCGTCTACCGCGGGTACCGCGTGCTGGCGGTCGACCCCGTTCCCGAACGCCGAGAGATGGCCGATCGGCACGGCGTCGACACTTTCGACCTGACCGACGACATCGTCGACCGGCTAATCGACCTCACCCAGGGACGAGGTGCGGATGCTGTCGTGGACGCGGTGGGGCTGGAGGCGCACGGCAACCCGGGCGTCAAGTTCGCGCAGCAGACCGTCGGCCTGCTGCCGGACCCGGTCGCGCAGAAGGTCATGGATACCGCAGGCATGGACCGGCTCGCCGCGCTCTACAGCGCGATCGACCTCGTGCGACGCGGCGGCACCGTATCGATCAGCGGCGTGTACGCGGGCAACGCGGATCTCATGCCCATGAAGACGCTGTTCGACAAGCAGATCTCGCTGCGGTCCGGGCAGTGCAACGTCAGACGGTGGACCGACACGCTGCTCCCGCTGGTCGAAGACGATGCGGACCCCTTCGGCGTGACGGATCTCGTCACCCACACCGCCCCGCTCGACGACGCGCCGGCGCTGTACGAGACCTTCCAGAAGAAGGCGGACGGATGCGTCAAGGTGGTGCTCACGCCGTGACCGGTCGTGGTTCCTCCCCCGCACAGCGTTCTCGCCTGAGCGACGACTCGTTGTCGCTGCTCACGCGGGGCTACGACTTCGCCGCCCGCATCTGGCAGCGCGCGCCCCACGGTGCCCGGGCCGCGCCGATGCGGCTCCTGTTCCGGGACGCGATGCTCGTCCGCGGCGCCGACGGCGTACGGCTCTTCTACGACACCGACGTGATCGCCCGCCACGGCGCGATGCCGGCCATCGTGCAAGAGACGCTGTTCGGGCACGGGTCGGTGCACAGTCTGGACGGCGATGCGCACCGCCACCGCAAGGCGACCTTCGTCGACGTCGCATACGAAGACGCCCAGGTCGAACGGCTGCTCCCGCTGCTGCAGCGGGAGTGGGAGGTCGAACGGACCGCGTGGCTCGGCGGTGGACGCTGGTCCGCCTACGACGCCGCGGTGGGTGCCTTCGGCCGGTCGATCATGCGCTGGGCGGGCATCCCGGGCACACGCGAAGCCCAGACGAGATGGGCGGCGCGACTGGCCCAGGTCGTGGACGGCTTCGGGTCGCCCTACTCGCCCGCGTACATCATGGCCCTCCTGAACCGTCGGTGGTCGGACGCGCATGCCCAGCGCCTGATCGAGGCCGTGCGGGAGGGACGGCTCGATCCCCCTGCTGATTCCGCGCTGGCCGCGTGGGCGGAGCACCGGGACGAGGCCGGCAGCCTGCTCGATGCCCGCCTGGCGGGTGTCGAGCTGCAGAACTCGATCCGGCCGATGATCGCCGTGGCCAGGTTCGTCGCGTTCGCCGCCAAGGAGCTCCATGATCGTCCGGAGTGGCGCGCCCGCATCGCCGAGGAGTCCGCCCGCCCAGGCGTGACCTCCCCCGGTCCCCTGGCTGTCGCGTTCGCTCAGGAGGTCCGGCGCACCGCACCGTTCGTGCCGGTGCTGCCCGGCTGGGCGACCGCGGACGTCGAACTCGACGGGGTGCAGCTGCCGGCGGGCGGACGCGTCGTGCTCGACATTCTCGGAACGGACACGGATGCGGCATCCTGGCCGAACCCCGCGCAGTTCGACCCGGACCGCTTCGTCGGGCTGGACGACTACGAAGCCCTCGCCGCGTTCATCCCGCACGGCGGCGCGGATGTGCGCACCGGTCACCGCTGCCCCGGAGAGAAGCTCGCGATCGCGGGCCTCGCCACCGCGATCGCCACGCTGAGCGATCCTCGCCTGCAGATCCTGGGCCAGGGCCTCGGCGTCGACCGGCGGCGTCTGCCGACGAAGCCGCGGTCGGGCGGGCGCGTGCGCGCGTCGACCGGCGCGCCACGCTGCCCGCTGGCCTTCGGCCGGTGAGACGCCGGAGGGCGGCCGTCAGATGTACCACTCGCCGGTGTTCACCCCGGGGCGGTGGTGCAGCCGCCCTCCGTCGATGGGCGCCGTCTCGTGGCCGACGAGTTCCTGCACCCACAGCGGCTGATGCTCGATCGTCACGGAGCCCGCACCGGCCGTGAAGTAGGCCGCGATCGGAGGGCTGGCGATGAAGGCGGCCGCCAAGGCCTCGGCGCCCGCGACCCTGACCAGCGCGTCGCGCGCGAACAGATCGTGCATGAGCACGGCGAACGCCTCGGGGTCGTCGGAGCGCGGCCTCGCCGGCGCGTCGGGCAGCAGGGCGCACAGCTCGTCGAGGAGGTTCTCGCGCTGCACGTCCGACAACCGGGCGAAGGCCGCCGCGAACGATCGGTCGGCGACGCTCACCGGCACGTTTCCCAAGAGATAGGCATAGCGGGCGAGCTGCTCGTCCCCGCTGATCTCGCGCTGCACCCGTCGCCGCTTCACTGTCCCTCCCGATGGATGAGCGTCAGGCTACGCCCCGCCGGCAGGCGCCGTCGAGAGCAACGGCCACCTCCCGCGGGCCGGCGATGTCGAAGGATGCCGCGTGCCGAAGCCGAACCGGCGCTACACGTTACTGAACACGTTCAGTAACGTGTAGCGTCGAGGCATGGACACGCGGGAGCAGCCGGTCGCGGTGATCGCCGGGGCGAGCGGATTCGTCGGACGCGCGGTCGGCGAGGCGCTGGTCTCAGACGGCTACCGACTGCGCCTCGTCGGTCGGAGCGCGGAGACCCCGTGGAGCGACCCCGACGCGCTCCGAGCCGCCGTCGACGGCGCCGACATCGTCGTCAACATGGCGGGCAAGTCCGTCGACTGCCGCTACACCGACAGCAACCGACAGGAGATCCTCGACTCCCGCGTGCGCACGACCAGGGCTCTGTACTCGGCGATCGCCGGCGCGAGACGGCCGCCGCGCCTATGGCTCAACGCCTCCACGGCCACGATCTACCGGCACGAGATGGAGCGACCGAACACCGAGTCGACCGGCGAGATCGGCACGGGGTTCTCGGTGGACGTCGCGACCGCGTGG
>PJUC01000294.1_pt1 | contig 25930 bp, 25 predicted proteins | sample 1512161 | NCBI WGS metagenome assembly PJUC01 (sample SAMN08177676, study PRJNA422409) | Soil metagenome, whole genome shotgun sequencing project. | isolation source: Soil enriched on filter paper | place: USA: Madison | collected 2015-01-15
CCACCAACGCGAAGGACTACGCGCTCATGCAGGGGGTGTTCCTGGTGATCACGCTCTCTGTGCTCCTGGCGAACCTGCTGGCCGACGTCGCCTACGCCTTCCTCGACCCGCGCACCCGCCAGACGGAGGCCTGAGCCATGACCGCAGTCAACGACCGCACCGAACTGAACGACGGCACCGGACCGCGGCAGGCCGGCGTTCCGGCCACCGCGACCGTCCGCACGCCGCAGGCGACGGCATCCGCTCCCCCCAAGAAGCCGACCTTCTGGTCGAAGCTCGGCTCGGCGTTCGCGATGTTCCGCAATCCGAAGTCGATCGCCGGCCTGTCGATCCTCGGGTTCTTCGTGCTCGTGGCGATCTTCGCCGACGTGCTGGCGCCGTATCCGCCCACCCGCATCGACAACACGGCGCGCTTCCAGCCGCCGTCGGCCGCGCACTGGCTGGGGACGACCCACATCGGCGAGGACGTGCTGAGCCAGGTGATCCACGGCACCCGCGGGGTGATCGTGGTCGGCTTCCTCGCCGCGATCATCGCGACGATCATCGCGATCGTCATCGGCGTGATCTCGGGCTACCTCACCGGGTGGCGCAGCGAGAGCCTGTCGGCGCTCACCAACGTGTTCCTCGTCATCCCGGGCCTTCCGCTGATCATCATCGTCGCCTCGATGTTCGACGACCCGCCGCTGATCCTGATCGCCCTCGTGCTCGGACTCATCGGCTGGGCGTGGGGGGCGCGCGTGCTGCGGGCGCAGACGATGTCGCTGCGCACCCGCGACTTCATCCAGGCCGCGCGCGCCAACGGCGAGCCGATGCGACGGATCATCACCGTCGAGATGCTGCCCAACCTGATGGCGCTCATCGCCGCGAGCTTCGTCGGCACGGTGACGGCCGCGATCCTCGGGCTCACCACGCTGTCGTACATCGGCGTGATCCCGGTCACGACGTACAACTGGGGCACGATCCTCAACTGGGCGAGCGCGCAGGGCGCGTTCCGCCAGAACCAGTGGTGGTGGTACCTGCCCCCCGGGCTGTGCATCGCGGCGATCGGCGTCGCGCTGTCGCTCATCAACTTCGGCATCGACGAATACGTCAACCCGCGCCTGCGGTCTGCCGGCGAGCGCGCCCGCGCCATGAAGAAGAAGGGCATGAACGTGAACGACACCGTCACGGTCGTGCGCACGAACAGAAAGACCCAGGAGAACGCGTGACCACCGCGACCATCCCGAACTATCTCGACGAGACGCTGCCGGTCGCCGATCGCATCGCCGACCTCCTCGGCCGCATGACGGTCGAAGAGAAGGTCGGGCAGATGATGCAGCTCGATGCGCGCGACGACCTCGAAGACCACGTGCTGCGCAAGCACGTCGGCTCGATCCTGCACACGTCTCCCGAGCGCGTGCTGCGCGCCCGTGAGCTGACGCTGCAGACGCGGCTGCAGATCCCGCTGCTGGTCGGCGAGGACTGCATCCACGGCCACTCGTTCTGGGAGGGGGCCACCATCTTCCCGACGCAGCTGGGCATGGCGGCCTCGTGGGACGCGGACCTCGTCGAGAAGGTCGCGCGTGCGACCGCCGTCGAGGTCGCGGCCACCGGCATCCACTGGACGTTCTCTCCCGTGCTGTGCATCGCACGGGACCTGCGCTGGGGACGCGTCGACGAGACGTTCGGCGAGGACCCGCTGCTGATCGGCGAGCTCGCCTCGGCGATGGTGCGCGGCTACCAGGGCCACGGGCTGTCCGACCCGACGGCGATCCTCGCGACCGCGAAGCACTTCGCCGGGTACTCCGAGACGCAGGGCGGCCGCGACGCCAGCGAGGCCGACCTGTCGCGCCGCAAGCTGCGCTCGTGGTTCCTGCCGCCGTTCGAGCGCGTCGCACGGGAGGGATGCCGCACCTTCATGATCGGCTACCAGACCACCGACGGCGTGCCGATCACGATCAACGACTGGCTGCTCAACGACGTGCTCCGCGGTGAGTGGGGGTACACCGGCACCCTCATCACCGACTGGGACAACGTCGGCCGCATGGTCTGGGAGCAGCAGGTGCAGCCCGACTACGCGCACGCCGCCGCGGCCGCCGTGAACGCCGGCAACGACATGATCATGACGACGCCGGGCTTCTTCCAGGGCGCCCTCGACGCGATCGAGCAGGGTCTGCTCACCGAGGAGGCGCTGGACCGCGCCGTCTCGCGCATCCTCCTGCTCAAGTTCGAGTTCGGCCTCTTCGCCGATCCGCGCCTGCCCGACGAGGCCCGCACTTCGAGCGAGATCGCCACCGCCGAGCACCGCGACCTGAACCTCGAACTCACGCGCCGCTCGCTGGTGCTGCTGCACAACGACGGCCTGCTGCCGCTGGACGGCGGATACTCGGCGGATGCCGGCGGCCGCGCGCTCCCGGGCGACGCCGGAACCCGCCGCGTCGCCGTGATCGGCCCGCTGGCCGACGACGCCCAGACGCAGCTCGGCGACTGGGCAGGCGGCTCGGGTCAGGCCGGGTGGCTGGACGGTCAGCCGCGCGACATGATCACGACGGTGCTCGACGGGTTCCGCTCGTTCGCGCCCGCCGACTGGACGGTGACCCACGCGCGCGGCGCGGACGTGCTGACGCTCGAAGAGGATCCGGCCGGCGCGTTCTTCCCGGACGGCCAGCCGCGCCCGCAGATCGTGGTGCCCTCGCCGCCCGACGAGGCGCTCATCGCCGAGGCGGTCGCCGCCGCGCAGGCGTCCGACGTCGCCGTCGTGGTCGTGGGCGACGTGATCGAGCTCGTGGGCGAAGGCCGCTCGACGGCGACCCTCGACCTCATCGGCGGGCAGATCGCCCTGATCGACGCACTGGCGGATGCCGGCACGCCGTTCGTGATCGTGCTCATGGCGTCCAAGCCCCTCGTGCTGCCGCCGTCGGCGCAGCGCGCCTCCGCGGTGATCTGGGCGGCCTCCCCCGGCATGGAGGGCGGCCGCGCGATCGCCGAGCTCGCGCTCGGGCTCATCGAGCCGAGCGGACGTCTGCCGATCTCGTTCGCCCGCCACGTCGGACAGCTGCCGATCTTCTACAACCAGATCCGCGGCCAGCACGGCGACCGCTACGCCGATCTCACGCAGTCCCCCGCGTGGGCGTTCGGCGAGGGCCTGTCGTACACGACGGTCGAGTACGACCGGCTGCGGATCGTCGACACCGAGCTCGGCCACGACGACACCGTCCGTGCGACGGTCGAGCTGCGCAACACCGGCACGCGCCCCGCGCACGAGGTCGTCCAGGTGTACGTCCGCGACGTCGTGACGTCGGTCAGCTGGGCCGAGAAGGAGCTGAAGGCGTTCCGCCACGTCGACCTGGAACCGGGTCAGATCGTGACGGTCGAGCTGTCGGTCCCGGTCGCGGAGTGCACGATCGTGGATGCCGCCGGCCGGCGCATCGTGGAACCCGGCGAGTTCGATCTGCTCGTCGGCCCGTCGTCACGCGAAGAGGCGTTGCTGGACGCCCGATTCCGCGTGGCCTCCCCCGACCCGAAGGCGGTCCAGCACCCCTGAGGGACGGCGAAAGGGCGGTCCTCTGCGCGCTGCGGGCGCGGAGGACCGCCCTTTCGGATTCCGGTCGCGGATCAGGACGCGTCGTGACGCTCTTCGTCGGAGTCTTCGTCGTCTTCGTCGTCTTCGTCGTCTTCGGAGTCGTCGTCGTCTTCGTCGTCTTCGGAGTCGTCGTCGTCCTCGTCGTCGTCAGACTCGTCGTCGTCGGACTCGTCTTCGTCGGACTCGGACTCGTCGTCGTCCTCGTCCGCGGATGCGTCGAGAACGTCGATGTCGACACCGTCGACGTCGCCGGCGTGGAGGATCGGGGACCCGTCGTCGTCGAAGTCGGCGGCATCGAGATCGTCGATGTCATCGAGCTCTTCAGAGACCTCGTCGTCGTCTTCGTCCCCGTCGTCGTCGGCGTGCGCCGCCTCGGCGAGTGCGGCCTGTGCGGCGTGGTACTCGGACAGGCGCACCGCCCACGGCACCCAGTCGGGGGCGAGCAGGGCTCCGTCGCCGGGGAGCAGCTCGACCTCGAGGACCGTGGGCTCTGACCCCTCGACGCGGGCGAGGCTCACCGTCCAGAACCAGCCGGGATACCCGGGCAGCCGGTTGGCGAACCGCAGCGACACGACGCCGTCGGGCTCGACGCGGTAATCGGCGGGCTCGCCGATCGATGCCTCCGTCGTGATCTCGCGCAGGGCGGCCAGGGCCAGATCGTGCGCCTCGAAGAGCGACGGATCGGGCTCGACCGCGACGACCTCGGCTTCGGCTTCGGCGTCCGCATCGGCCGCCTCATCCACGAGATCGACCAGCAGGGCGTCGAGCACCCCCGCCTCGACCTCGACGACCTCGACGTCGACCTCCACCGTCACGTCGGCCTCGGGCGTCTCATCGGCCGCGGCGACGGCATCCACCGTCCCTTCGGGGGCGACGGAGTCGCTGTCGTCGGCGAAGGCGTCGGCCGTCGGATCAGGCGTCGAGTTCATCGGCGACCTTGCGCAGAACCGCAGCGACCTTGCTCGCGTGCGCGCCGCTGGGGTAGCGGCCGCGACGCAGGTCGCCGCCGATTCCGTCGAGGAGCTTCACGAGGTCCTCGATGATGATGGCCATGTCGTCGGCGGGCTTGCGCGAACGCTTCGCGAGACTCACCGGCGCGTCGAGCACGCGCACCGAGAGCGCCTGCGGGCCGCGCTTGCCGTCGGCGACGCCGAACTCGAGCCGCGTGCCCGTCTTGGGCGCGGGCGTGCCGGCGGGCAGGGCGGTGGCGTGCAGGAAGACGTCCTGACCGTCGTCCGAAGAGATGAAGCCGAACCCCTTCTCCTCGTCGTAGAACCTGACCTTGCCGGTGGGCATCGCGAACCTCGCTGAATAGGGTGCCGCGCGGAATCCCGCGGGCGAAACAGTGCATGACGAATGCGAGGGTCGTGCAACCCCCACGCCTCAAGCCTAGTCGCACCGGTACCCAGGGACGCGTCCGGACGACCGGAATCCCTGATCGCGACGGGTAGGCTGGAGCGGATGAGCACGAAACCCGACGGCGACGTCCCCGTACGCCGCATCGACCGCATCCTGGCCTTCATGTCGCTGGGCCTGCTGGCACTGTCCATCGTGTGCTTCTTCGCGATCATGATCGCCTCGTCCGCGGGCGCGAAGATGGACACCGGCATCTGGCCGCTGGTCGGCGTCCTCGTCTACTTCGCCCCTATCGTCGCCTTCGCGATGCTGCTCGCCGTGCTCATCATGAGCTTCGTGCGGAGGGCTCGGGCGAACCGAGGAGGCTGACCGGGTGGGCTCCGACGCGCGCGCACTCGCGACGCGGCTCGCCGACCTGGACGACGCCGCGCTCGCCCGGACGCTCGCGGCCCGGGGCATCTCGCCCCACATCGCCTGGCACGACTTCTTCGACGCCGCCGAAGGCCTGCTGGAGCCCGCGCAGCTCGACCGTGCGCTCACACGCCTGGACCGCTCGGAGCTCATCGCGCTGGCGTCGGGCACCGCGATCGGGGGCGGCGAGGCCGACCTGCTCGCGCTGACCGACGCCGACCACGCGCCGTACGACGCCGTGGCGGAGCGGATCGCGGCGGTCGCCGCATCCCATCCCGGCGCCTTCGCCCCGGCTCCGGCGACCGCACCGCCGGCGCCCGCCGCGCCGCGGGCCGCCGCCGCGGCCGCCGAACGGGCTTTCACGACCGCGGGTTCGTTGGCCGACGTCCTGCTCGCCTGCCTGCACACGCCCCTCGCCCGCACCGGTGCGGGCGCCGTGAGCGCCGTCGACCGTCGCCGGCTGACCGACGCGGGCGCCATCGCGGCCGCCGACGACCTCGAAGACCTGCTCGCTTCGGCGTCCGATGCGGGACTCGCCGCGGCGCGGGACCGCGAATGGGTCGTGACCGATGCCGGCGAGCAATGGCTCCAGACACCCACGCGGGAGCGCTGGGAGGCGGTCGCCGAAGGGTTCCGCGCGGGCCTGCCCCGCGGCATCCGCACACCCGCCGGCGGCTTCACCGCACCCGCGACGTGGCCCGACGCGTACCCCCTCGACGACGAGTGGCCCGCCCACGCCCTGCGGCTCCGGCGGATCGGCACCCGGTGGGGGCTGTTCGACCCCGACGAGTCCTCGGCCGGCGAGTACCCGTGGACCGCCGTGCTGCGAGAAGGCGGACGGGCGGATGCCGCCACCATGGCCCCGTACCTTCCCGCCGAGATCGACCGTGTCTACCTGCAGGCAGACCTCACCGCCATCGCCCCGGGGCCCCTCGCGCCGGCGCTCGACCTGCGACTGCGCTCGCTCGCCCTGCGCGAGTCCCGCGCCCAGGCCTCGACCTACCGGTTCACCGCAGAATCGCTCGGGGCGGGCATGGGAGAGGGCGAGACGGCCGCATCCATGCGGGAGTTCCTCGCCGGGCTGTCGCTGACCGGCATCCCCCAGCCGTTGGACTACCTGATCGAGAGCACGGCGTCGCGCCACGGACTCGTCCGCGTGCGCGCCGACGACGTGTCGGGCCGCACGCGGGTCGACAGCCCCGACGCGGGCGTGCTCGACACGATCGCCGTCGATCAGGCGCTGCGCCCGCTCGGGCTCGTGGGCGACGGCGACGGCCTGTCGTCGCGGGTCGCGCGCGACGCGGTGTACTGGACCCTCGTGGACGCGCGGTACCCGGCGATCGCGCTCGATGCCGCAGGACGCCCCGAGCCGGTTCACCGGCGGGCGGCTGCGACGCCGTCCGAGCCCGCCGCAACGCCGGAGCAGACGTACGAGCGGCTGCTGACCACGCTGCGGCACAGCCACACCGCGGGGGGCGAGGCAGGCTGGCTCGAGCGCGAGCTGGAGCAGGCCGTGCGCGCCCGGGCCGAGATCGTCGTCGTCGTGCGCATGCCCGACGGCACCGAACGCGCGATGACGCTGGAGGCGTCGGGCCTCGGCGGTGGGCGGCTGCGGGGCCGTGACCGCGCCGCCGACATCGAGCGCACCCTGCCGGTCTCGAGCATCGTGAGCGTCGGCCCCGCGTGAGGTCGCGGCATCCCGCGCCAGAGCGCGTCGCGGCGGACCTCGTCATCGCCGACCCCGGTAGACTGGCTCGTTATGGCTGACGGACCCCTCATCGTCCAGAGCGACCGCACGGTGCTGCTCGAAGTCGCGCATCCCGATGCCGAGAGCGCGCGCCACGAGCTCGCCATCTTCGCCGAGCTGGAACGCGCACCCGAGCACATCCACACCTACCGCATCACGCGGCTCGGGCTGTGGAACGCGCGCGCGGCCGGTCACGACGCCGAAGACATGCTCGCGACGCTCGACCGGTGGTCGCGCTTCCCGGTGCCGCCGTCGGTGTCCATCGACATCGCCGAGACCGTCGGCCGGTACGGCCGCCTCGTCATCGAGCGCGCCCCGATCGCCGAGGACGGCTCCGGCGGGGAACTGATCCTGCGTTCGACGGATGCCGCCGTCCTCGCCGAGGTGTCCAAGAACAAGCGCATCCAGCCGCTGCTGATCGGCCGCCCCTCGCCCGACGCGTACGTGATCGACGCGTGGGCGCGCGGCCAGATCAAGCAGGAGCTCCTCAAGATCGGCTGGCCCGCAGAGGATCTCGCCGGCTACACGCCCGGCACCCCGCATCCCATCGACCTCGAAGAGGACGGCTGGACGCTGCGGCCCTACCAGCGGCACGCGGTCGACATCTTCACGGACGGCGGATCTGGCGTCGTCGTGCTCCCGTGTGGCGCCGGCAAGACGCTCGTCGGCGCCGCGGCGATGGCCGAGACCAAGACGACGACGCTCATCCTGGTCACCAACACCGTGAGCGCCCGGCAGTGGCGGGATGAGCTGCTCAAGCGCACGACCCTGACGCCCGAGGAGATCGGCGAGTACTCCGGCCAGACCAAGGAGATCAAGCCGGTCACGATCGCGACCTACCAGATCCTCACGGCGAAGCGGAAGGGCCAGTACGCCCATCTCGCGCTGCTGGACGCGCTCGACTGGGGCCTCATCGTCTACGACGAGGTGCACCTGCTGCCCGCGCCCGTGTTCAAGCTCACCGCCGACCTGCAGGCGCGCCGCCGCCTCGGCCTCACCGCCACCCTCGTGCGCGAGGACGGGCGCGAGGGGGACGTGTTCAGCCTGATCGGGCCCAAGCGGTTCGATGCGCCGTGGAAGGAGATCGAGGCCCAGGGCTTCATCTCCCCCGCGGTCTGCTACGAGGTGCGCGTGGACCTGCCGGCCTACGACCGCCTGGAGTACGCGGCCGCCGCCGACGACGAGCGCTACCGGCTCGCCGCGACGGCCCCCGCCAAGATCGGCGTCGTCAAGCAGCTCGTCGAACGGCACGAGGGCGAGCGCATCCTCATCATCGGCCAGTACCTCGACCAGATCGACGTGCTGTCCGAGGCGCTGAACGCTCCGAAGATCACCGGGCAGACGCCCGTCGACGAACGCGAGGAGCTGTACCAGGCCTTCCGTGTCGGCGAGATCTCGGTGCTCGTGGTGTCGAAGGTCGCGAACTTCTCGATCGATCTGCCCGAGGCATCCGTCGCCATCCAGGTGTCGGGGTCGTTCGGATCCCGTCAGGAGGAGGCGCAGCGCCTCGGCCGCCTGCTGCGCCCGAAGCAGTCGAACCACACCGCGAGCTTCTACACCCTGATCGCCCGCGACACCGTGGATCAGGACTTCGCGCAGAACCGCCAGCGCTTCCTCGCCGAGCAGGGCTACGCCTACACGATCCTCGACGCCCACTCCCTCGCGGCGTAGCTCTCAGAGCCGGGCGCGCAGCTCGTCGGGGGTGACCTCGAGCGTCTCGATGAGCGCCGCCGCGGGGTCGGGCGCGTCGCGCTCGAGCAGGGCGAGCATCATGTGCCGCGTGGTGATCGTGCGGGACTTCTCGCCGGCCGCCTTCGCCAGCGACTGCTGGAGCACGGCCTTCGCCCCGGATGTCAGGGCGACGCGCGACGACGCCACCGCGTGCGCGGGGGTGGGCCCGAACTCGCCGAGCTTCAGCCCGATCGCTGCCAGGGCGCTCTGATCGAGCCGGTCTGCGGCGGCGCGCGCCGCGGCGGCATCCACCCCGATCCGCGAGGCCAGCGCGTCGTCTTCGAGCACCGCGATCAGCAGGTGCTCGGAGCCGACGCGCCGGTCGCCGCGGCGCCGGGCCTCATAGGTGGCGTCCTCGACGGCCGTCCGGGCCGTTCGTGCGAATCTCTCAAACACCGCTGTCTCGCTTTCCGTACTTCGCGTGGACCGACTGACGCGTGACACCGAGGGCGTCGCCGATCTGCTCCCAGGACCATCCGGCCTTGCGCGCCTCGGCGACGTGCACGGCCTCGACCCGCTCGGCGAGCCGGTGCAACGCACCGACCGCACGCAGGCCCGTCGCCGGGTCCGTCGTGCGGAGGTGTTCGAGATCGAATGAGGTCATGCTGTCAGTCTGAACTGACAACAACGATTTGTCAACACAGACTGACAGGCGGCGAAGGTGACGATTGCACTACGAGAATAGTAGGTTTACACTACTTTCGTAGTACTCAGGCGCTCGTTCCTCGACGCTGAGAGGAGCACACCATGCCCACCGCACTCGTGACCGGAACCCGACGGGGCATCGGCCGAGCCGTTGCGCGTCGACTCGCCGGGTCGGGCTGGACGGTGTTCGCAGGGGTCCGCGACCTCGATGACTGGATGCCGCTCACCGACGCCGACGCCCGGATCACGCCCGTCCGCCTCGACCTCAGCGATCCCGCCGACATCGCGGCGCTCGACGATGTGCTCCCCGCACGTGTCGATGCCCTGGTGAACAACGCCGCCGTCGCCGCGCTCGGCCCCGTCGAAGCCCTCACGACCATCGACCTCCGACGGCAGTTCGAGGTCAACGTCGTCGGAACGGTCGCCGTCACGCAGGCGGCACTCCCCGGGCTGCGGACGGCAGCCGGACGGATCGTCTTCGTGTCGTCGGTCGGCAGCCGATCCGTCGTGCCCATGGAGGGCGCCTACTGCGCATCGAAATGTGCCGTCGAGGGGATCGCCGACGCCCTCCGCGTAGAGCTACGGCCCTGGCGCATCGCCGTGTCGGTCGTCGAACCCGGTCCGACCGACACCGAGACCTGGCGCGAAGTCGACACGATGATCGACGACATGGACGCACGGATGGCCCCCCATCACCGCGATCTCTACGCCGCACACGTGATCGGGCTCCGGCAGAACGTCGCCCGATTCGGCTCGGCCGTCGCGCCGCCCGACGCGGTCGTCCGTGCCGTCGAGCACGCGCTGACCGCCCGGCGCCCGCGGGCGCGGTACGTGGTGGGCATGCCCGCGCGCACGATGGTCGCCATGAACGCGCTCCTCCCGACCCGCGCCGGCGACGCCATCGGCGCCCGCATCGCGGGCCTGACATGATCGGCTGACGCGGGCGACGCCGCGGCATGTCGGGTCTTCCGTCGCCTATCGTCGGATCATGGCCGAAACGAGGGACCGCGCACTGGACGCGGCGATCGCACTCGTCGGCGAGCAGGGCATCCGGGCGCTCACCCACGCCCGGGTCGACGAGCGCGCGGGGCTCCCGAAGGGGTCGACCTCCAACTGGTTCCGCACGCGAGGTGCGCTCATCGCCGGCCTCGCGGCGTGGCTCGCAGAGAGCGAGCGGGCGGACTTCACGGCCGACGACGCCTCGTCCATCCAGACGCCGGCGCAGCTCGTCGACGCCCTCAGCGGTGTCGTCGCACTCCAGACCGGACCGCTCGCGCTGCGGACGAAGACGCGCTACGCGCTGTTCCTCGAGTGCGCCGGCGACACCGAGCTGCTCGGCCCCTTGCTGGAACAGCGCCGCGTGTTCGTGGAGTGGACCGTCGCGCTGCTGACGGGCATCGGTGCCCGCTCCCCCCGCGAGGCCGCGCGCGCGCTCATGGCGACCGGCGACGGGCTGATCCTTCACCGGGTGACCGTCGACCCCGATGCCGAGATCCGCCCGGTCGTCGAACGCGCGGTCCGCGCTGCGCTCGACTGAGGCCGCCGCTCACTCCGCGGTGTACCGCAGGAAGGCGAACCCCTCGTCGTCGGTGACGACGCTGGCCAGCGCGAATCGACGGTCTCCCTCGGCGACGCCCTGCACGATGCGTCCCGCGTCCCCTCCGACGAACCGCGGCGCGACGGTGACGCAGACCTCGTCGACGAGATCATCGGCAAGGAGCGCGCCGAACAGGTGCGGCCCGCCCTCGCACAGCACCTGCGTCCAGCCGCGGCGGGCGAACGCGTCGAGCATCATGCCGAGGTCGACGGCATCCGAGCCGCACGGCAGGACCGTGGCCACCGGCTCGAACACCGCGGCGCGCGCGCCGGCAGCGGCATCCGTCGTCACAATGACCGGACGCCGCACCGCCTCGGCGAACACCGGAGCGTCGGGGTCGAGATGCAGGCCGCCGCTCACGACGGCGAGTGCCGGCTGGTCCTCCAGCCCACGGGAACGACGCCACTCGACGTCGTCGGCGCGCACGCGCAAGTCCCCGTAGCCTTCCGCGCGCACGGTCCCGGCGCCGACCAGCACGACGTCGGCCATGGCCCGCAGCACCTGCATGAGCGCCCGGTCGGTGCCGCCGCCGAGCGCGCCGCTGCGGCCGCCGAGGGTGACGGCGCCGTCTGCCGATGACACGAAGTTCATGCGCACGCGCGTGCCGTCGCGGTCGGGCAGCGCGTAGGCGTCGAACAGCTCCGAGCGTGTGGGCATGTCAGTCGTTCCCCTCGGGCCGCGTGTTGTGCAGTTCGTAGGCGGGTTCACGCCAGCCGAGGATCGCCTCGACCATGCGGAGGGCGTCGACCGTCTCGCGCACGTTGTGGGCTCGCACCATCCGCGCGCCGTGCAGCGCGCAGTACACCGCGGCGGCCAGGGAACCCGGCAGCCGCTCGCCGCGCTCGCGGTCGAGCGTCTCGCCGACGAAGTCCTTGTTCGACAGCGCCACCAGCAGCGGCGAGCCGAGCACTGCGAGCTCGTCCAGCCGGCGCGTGAGCTCCAGCGTCTGCCGCGTGTTCTTGTTGAGATCGTGTCCGGGGTCGAGCACGATGCGGTCCGCCGGCACGCCACGGGCGAGCGCCAGGTCGCGCCTGGCGGACAGGAACGCCGCGATGTCGCCGAGGACGTCGTCGTAGTGCGGAAGCGGATGCTGCGTGCGCGGCGCCGCCAGACTGTGGGCGATGACCACGCCCGCGCCGCTTGCGGCGACGACATCGGCCATCGCGGGATCGTGGAGTCCCGTGGTGTCGTTGATGATCGCCGCGCCGGCCTCGATCGCCGCAGCCGCGACCGCGGGATGGAACGTGTCGACGCTCACCCTGGTGAGCGGTGCGAGCTCACGCACCACCGGTACGACGCGGGCGATCTCGTCCTCGACGGGAACCGGCGGTCCCGGGGCGAACTTCACACCGCCGACGTCGACGATCTCGGCCCCGGCCTCCACCGCCGCGACCCCGGCGGTGACGGCCGCGTCGAGCGCATACGTGGCGCCGCGGTCGTAGAAGGAGTCCGGCGTGCGATTGACGATCGCCATCACGGCGATGTGCCGCGAGAGGTCGAGCACGCCGCCGGGTACATCGAGCACGCAGTCCTGGAGCAGCCCGCTGGCGACGCCGATCATCATGATCGGAGCGTAGCCCGACAGCGCCACGGCCAGCTCGTATTGCGCAGCAGCGACGACGAGGATGTCGTCGAACACGGACGACGACGCGGGTCGATCGCGGGCTCGAGTCGCGGGCGACGAGCGCGGAACACGTGCCTATGCGGGCCCACGCCGCCGCCACCGGCGACGACCGCACGCCCGTGCTCGCACCGGCCGCGGGCCGCTGCTGCGTCGAGATCCGCACGTCAGCACCCTGATCGAATTCACGGACGTGTCGCCGATATCCAGGCGCGGCATGGATTCCGCCGACATAATGGGCCCATGACCGCACCGCGCATCCTCGTCGTGGACGACGAACCGAACATCCGCGACCTGCTGATCACCAGTCTGCGATTCGCCGGGTTCCAGGTCCGTGCCGTATCCAACGGCGCACAGACCATCTCGGCCGTCCTCGAAGAGGAGCCGGACCTCATCATCCTCGACGTGATGCTCCCCGACATGAACGGGTTCAGCGTCACCAAGCGCCTCCGCGGCGCCGGCTACACCGCGCCGATCCTCTTCCTCACGGCGAAGGACGAGACCGAGGACAAGATCACCGGCCTCAACGCCGGCGGTGACGACTACGTCACCAAGCCCTTCAGCCTCGACGAGATCGTGGCCCGCATCCAGGCCATCCTCCGCCGCACCATGCAGGCCGACGAGGAGTCGGTCATCCGTGCCGGCGAGCTCACCATGGACCAGGACACGCACGACGTGCAGGTCGGCGACGTCAGCATCGACCTGAGCCCCACCGAGTTCAAGCTGCTGCGCTACCTCATGCTCAACCCCAACCGCGTGCTGTCGAAGGCGCAGATCCTCGACCATGTCTGGGAGTACGACTTCAACGGCGACGCCGGCATCGTCGAGAGCTACATCTCGTACCTGCGCCGCAAGATCGATCCGCACTCGACCGAGCCGCTGATCCAGACCAAGCGCGGCTTCGGCTACATGCTGAAGGCCGGCAAGACCGCGTAGCAGCGGCAGTCCAGCAGAGGGGGGCGACCTGGCGCAGAAGCCTGACGCGATCACCCGGTGGTGGCGCGGAACGAGTCTGCGCGCGAAGGTCACCGGGGTCACTGTCGCGCTCCTGGCGGTCGGGCTCATCGCGGCGGGCGTCGGCACGGCGGTGTTCCTGCGCAACTCGCTGATCGACGGTGTCGAGACGCAGCTGATCGCCCTCGGCCGCACCGAGGCCGGCTCGCCTCTGTTCGACTTCTCCCTCGTCGACGGCAATCTCACCGTGACGATGAAAGAGAATCCCGTCCCGGTCGACTACTTCGTGGCGATCTACGATCCCGCCCGCGACCAGGACAACCTGCTGGCCATCGGCGGCGGCCGCGCAGGGAGTCCGCAGCCCGCAGTGCCCCAGACGCTGACGCTCACGGACGCCCAGACGTATGAGCTGGACGCTCACGAGTTGACCTCCGCCGACGGCGACGCCACGTTCCTCGCCGTCACCTCGAACCAGCAGTACCAGGACGGCGGGCTGTACTACCCGCAGCTGGTCGCCATGCCGCTCGCCTCGGTCAACCGCACGATCGCGCAGTACCTCGGCATCTACTCGATCCTCGCGCTCGTGATCCTGATCGCGGGTGCGTTCGCGACCCGCTTCCTCGTGACGCTGACGTTCCGGAGCCTCGGTCAGGTCGAGGCGACGGCCGATCTGATCGCGGGTGGCGACCTCACCCAGCGCATGACCGACATCGAGCCGAAGACCACCGAGGTCGGGCGCCTGAAGACCGCGATCAACGCGATGCTCGACCGCGTCGACGGCGCGCTGTCGCAGCGTGACGCGACGGTGCGACAGATGCGGCGGTTCATCGGCGATGCCAGTCACGAGCTGCGCACGCCGCTCGTGACCGTGCGGGGCTACGCCGAGCTGTATCGCATGGGCGCCGTGCGCGGCGACGAGCAGATCGCGCAGTCGATGGACCGCATCGAGAAGGAGGCGATCCGCATGGGCGTGCTCGTCGAGGACCTTCTCGCGCTCGCCCGCCTGGACGAGCGTCGCGATGTGGTGATCGTGCCGGTCGACCTGCGCCCGGTCGCGAGGGATGCCGCGCTCGACGTTCGGGCGGCCGCTCCGATGCGCCCCGTCACGGTGCTCGACACGACGCTCATCGACCCGGAGCCCGCGCGCCGGGCCGAGGCCGCCGAGACCCCCGAGGCCAAGCGGCGCGGCACGCCGCCGTCGGCGATCTCGCGCGCCGGGGCGACGCTCTCGATGCTCCGGCGCCGCCCCAAGCCGCTTCCGGCGGCGCAGGCGAACGGCGGGGCGGGCGAGCTGCCGCCGCTCGTGCCGGAGCCCGAGGACGCGGCCCCCGCGGGCGCGCTCGTCCCGATCGTGCTCGGCGACGAGAACCGCATCCGCCAGGTGGTGACGAACCTGCTGGGCAACGCCCGCCGGTACTCGGCCGAGGACTCCCCCATCGATCTGCGGGTCGGCGTCGATCATACGAGCCGTCTGGGCTGGATCGAGGTCGTCGATCACGGGGAAGGTGTGCCCGACCAGATCAAGGAGAAGATCTTCCAGCGCTTCTGGCGCGCCGACACGTCGCGCACGCGAGAGACCGGTGGGTCGGGACTCGGCCTGTCGATCGTCGCGTCGATCGTCGAGGCGCTGCACGGAACCGTCGGGGTCGTCGACACCCCCGGCGGCGGGGCGACCTTCCGGGTGTCGTTCCCCCTCGCCGATGCCCGCGAGGCCGCGGAGCATGCGTCGATCCCCACGCAGCCGCTGCAGCGTCTGACCGATCTGTCCGGCTGAACCACCGCCCCTCCTCCCCAGCCGCGCGCTCAGCCCCGGTTCTGCACAGATCAGCAGGGACGGGATGGATGCCGCCTCCCTGTTCCGCGCCGGCCCCTAACGTGGCGGACACAGCGGGTCCGGCATCCGGCCACCCCGTGCACACTCAGGAGTCCCCCATGGCCGTCTTCACCGTCGACAGCGATTCGATCCTCACCTCCACCGCGTCGGTGCGCGGCACGATCGACCGGCTGCAGGCCGAGTCGAGCGCGATGCTCGCCCAGCTGACGCAGCTGCAGTCGTCATGGACGGGATCGGCGTCCGTCGCGTTCGCCGGCGTGGTCGAGCAGTGGCGTGGCACGCAGCGTCAGGTCGAGGAGTCTCTCGCGAGTATCAACGCCGCCCTGGCTGCTGCCGGCCGTCAGTACGCCGACACCGAACTGGCCGCGACCAGCCTGTTCCGCTGACCTGTCGTCCCCCGGAGACGACGAAGGCCCCTCCGCGAGGAGGGGCCTTCGTTTCACGCAGGTGGGATCAGAAATCCATGCCACCGGTCGGGTCGCCGGCCGGAGCCGAGACCTTCTCGGGCTTGTCGGCGACGACGGCCTCGGTCGTGAGGAAGAGACCGGCGATCGACGCGGCGTTCTGCAGCGCCGAACGCGTCACCTTGGCGGGGTCGATGATGCCCTGTGCGAACAGGTCGCCGTACTCGCCCGTGGCGGCGTTGAGGCCGTGGCCGAGCGGGAGCTCCGAGACCTTGTTCGCCACGACGCCCGGCTCGAGGCCGGCGTTGAGGGCGATCTGCTTCAGCGGGGCCTCGATCGCGACGCGCACGATGTTCGCACCGGTCGCCTCGTCACCGGTCAGCTCGAGGGCCTCGAGGGCCTTCTTGCCGGACTGGATGAGGGCGACGCCACCACCGGCGACGATGCCCTCCTCGACGGCGGCCTTCGCGTTGCGGACGGCGTCCTCGATGCGGTGCTTGCGCTCCTTGAGCTCGACCTCGGTGGCCGCGCCCGCCTTGATGACGGCCACGCCGCCGGCGAGCTTGGCGAGGCGCTCCTGCAGCTTCTCGCGGTCGTAGTCGCTGTCGGTGTTGTCGATCTCGCGACGGATCTGGGTCACGCGACCCTCGATCTGCGCGGCCTCACCGGCGCCCTCGACGATCGTGGTCTCGTCCTTGGTGACGATGACCTTGCGCGCACGGCCGAGCAGGTCGAGGGTGGCGTTCTCGAGCTTGAGACCGACCTCCTCGGTGATGACCTGGCCACCCGTGAGGATCGCGATGTCCTGCAGCTGCGCCTTGCGGCGGTCGCCGAAGCCGGGGGCCTTGACGGCGACCGACTTGAAGATGCCGCGGATCTTGTTGAGCACGAGCGTCGCGAGAGCCTCGCCCTCGACGTCCTCGGCGATGATGACGAGCTCCTTGCCGTCCTGGATCACCTTGTCGACGACGGGCAGAAGGTCCTTGATGTTCGAGATCTTCTGGTTCGCGATGAGGATGTACGGGTCCTCGAACACGGCCTCCTGTCGGTCCGGGTCCGTGACGAAGTAGGGGTTGATGTAGCCCTTGTCGAAGCGCATGCCCTCGGTGAGCTCGAGCTCGGTGCCGAAGGTCTGCGACTCCTCGACGGTGACGACGCCCTCCTTGCCCACCTTGTCGATGGCCTCGGCGATGAGCGCGCCGATCTCGGGGTCGGCGGCCGAGATCGAGGCGGTCGCAGCGATCTGCTCCTTGGACTCGACCTCCTTGGCGGACTCGAGCAGCTCGGCGGTGATGGCGGCGACGGCCTTCTCGATGCCCTTCTTGAGCGAGATGGGGTCGGCGCCGGCCGCGACGTTGCGCAGGCCCTCGCGCACGAGCGCCTGGGCGAGGACGGTCGCGGTGGTGGTGCCGTCACCGGCGACGTCGTCGGTCTTCTTGGCGACCTCCTTGACGAGCTCCGCACCGATCTTCTCGTACGGGTCGTCCAGCTCGATCTCCTTGGCGATGGAGACACCGTCGTTCGTGATCGTGGGGGCGCCCCACTTCTTCTCGAGCACGACGTTGCGACCGCGCGGGCCGAGCGTCACCTTGACGGCGTCGGCCAGGGTGTTCAGGCCGCGCTCGAGGCCACGACGGGCCTCCTCGTCGAAAGCGATGATCTTTGCCATGTGTGTGTCGTCCCTCCGGAACGTTGGCTTGGGGTATTAGCACTCAACAAACGTGAGTGCTAAATCATTCTGGCACTCGACCCTATCGAGTGCAAGCCACGACGAGGGATGCCGAAACGCACGGAAACGGGATGCCGCAGCATCCCGTTTCCGGAGTGTTCAGCGCGTGACGCGCTCAGCGGGCGTCAGACGACGCGCACCGATTCGGCCTGAGGGCCCTTCTGCCCGGCGCCGACCGTGAACTCCACGGTCTGGCCCTCTTCGAGCACGCGGAAGCCCGACATGTCGATGTTCGAGTAGTGGACGAAGACGTCCTGGCCGTCGGCGACGGTGATGAAGCCGAATCCCTTCTCGGCGTTGAACCATTTCACGGTGCCCTGGGTCATGCGTGTCTCCTGTAGCGCGGCGGTGCAGGGCTTCATCGTATGCAGGCGCGCGCAGGCGCTCGCCGCGATTCGTCACTTGTTGACACGCAGGCACACAAGTGTTTACCGGCGTGAAACACGCGGCCAGGATCAGGGCGTGGGAGCCGGTGACTGCCCCGCCGCGGTGCGGTCGAGCCCCACCACGATCGTGAGCTGTTTGACGTCCGGCGACGAGGCCGCGTAGGCGTCGCTCTGTTCGGTCGCGGCGCCGCCGATGACCTCGGCCAGGCCCTTCGCGGCCGCCTCGTCCGCGGGAGTGCTGTAGAAGACCGTCGTCGTCGGGAAGTCCTGCGAGCCGGCCTCGCCCGCGATCACGGTGTCCTCGGCCCAGCCGGCGGCGACGACGTCGTCCTTCAGCTGGGTGGCGAGACCCTGCTGAGGCGTCGCGTTGAGGATCTGCACCTGGTAGCTCGTGTCCTTGACGGGGGCGACCTCGGGGGCGACCGAGACCGTCGGGGTCGGCGTGGGCGCCAGCTCGATCCGGCCGGACGCGATGAGCGTGCCGAAGATGCCGACGGCGATCAGCACGACCGTGGCGAGGGCTGCCCACAGCAGCACGACCCAGCCGCGCATGCGGGGATTCTCGGCCCGATGGGCTCCGACACGGTCCGTGTCCGGCAGGTCGTCGAAGCGATCCTTGGGATGACGGGAGGTCGGCACCCGTCGATGTTACCCGGCCGAGCCTGTGCGGCCGATCCGACAGACCGGCGCACCCGCCTGCCGGTGGCGCGCGCCGTCAGCGGGCGGCGCGGGCGCTGCGTTCGTGGATGCCGGCGTCGCGCAGACGGCGCAGCCGCTTGACGAGCATCGGGTCGTGCTCCTGGGCCTCGGTGGTGTCGATGAGCCGCCCGAGCAGCTGGTAGTACCGGGCCGGCGACAGGCCGAGCTCGGCGCGGACGGCCTCCTCCTTGGCCCCCGCGTGACGTCGCCACTGCGCCGCCCACCAGCGCGCCTCGAAGTCGAGGAGGGCGCGGTCGCGGTCGGTCAGAGGCACCCTGCCACGCTAGCCCGCAGCATCCGCCGATCCCTCGTCCGACGCGCGCCAGTGCACGAATCCACCCAGCGGATCGACCGTCGCGAGCCGCTCGCCGTCGCGGGCGAGCACGAACCCGTCTCCCGTGCCCGCGGGAGCGCCGTGGAGTCCGGGTGGGTCGATCGTGATCCACACCGCGTCGAGCTCACGGATGGCCGCGATCAGCCGTTCCCGCCCGGCACGGTCGATGTGGGGCAGCACCCCCGGGGTCGTGACGACGAGCGTCGCGCCCTGCGGCGCACGGGCGGCGAGAGCGTGCAGCACAGCGGGGTCGGTGGCGTCGCCCGCGACGAGCAGCGGCGGATCGGCGGCCGCGATGTCGAGCGCGGCGCGGACGCGGTCGGCCCGCCCTGCCTCGCCCGGCCACACCAGGCTCGTGAGGAACCGCCGATCGTCCGGGTCGGCGGCATCCAGCGGCTCCAGGTCGATGCCCGCGCGCCACACGACGTGCGGCAGCCGCAGCGGCGGATCCCCCTGCACGTCGCACTCGAGCACGACCGGCGACGGCCCCTCCGCCGGGTCGAGCCGGGTGTCTGCCTCGCTCCCCCGGTATCGGTACGAGTAGCGGTCGGGGTAGAGGCACAGCCCGGCGCTCGCCCCCACCTCGAGCAGCGCGATGGGGCCCTCGATGCCGGCGAGCGCGGGCAGCAGCGCGGCGCACCGCTGAGGCTCGTTGGTCTGCAGGCGACGGAGGGATGCCTCGGCCACCACCTGGTCGGCATGCCCGCGGACCCAGGCGGCCCACGCCGGGTAGTCCGCCTCGGGCGCTCCGAGCATGCGCGTCACGGCGAACACGAGCGGCGGCTGGCGGCGCGTCGCGGGGATGCGCGCGAGGATGCCCGCGATCGTGTCGTCGCCGGTGACGCCCGCCGCCCATCCGGCGTACAGCGCGGAGCGGCCGGGGGCCTCGTCGCGCGCGAAACGCGCATACCGCTCGAGGGTGCGCTGCCGCTCCGCGGCCGCCGACTCGTCCTCTGCTGCAGCATCCACCTCGCCATCCTGCCGCACCGCATGAGCGCCGCGGCCCGACACCATCGGGGCTGGGGTTGAATGGATGCAGCGCACGGGCCCGACGCCGTGCCGAGGAGGACCCATGACGTATGCGGTTGACAAGAGCGACGACCAGTGGCGCGCCGAGCTCACGCCGGACCAGTACGCGGTGCTGCGTCAGGCGGGCACCGAGCGGCCCTGGACCGGTGAGCTGCTGGACGAGAGCCGTGCCGGCCTGTACACGTGCGCGGCGTGCGGGGCGGAGCTGTTCCAGAGCGGCACGAAGTTCGACTCGCACTGCGGCTGGCCGAGCTTCTACGAATCGGTGCGGCCCGAGGCCGTCGAGCTGATCGAAGACACCAGTCACGGCATGGTGCGCACCGAGGTGCGCTGCGCGAACTGCGGATCGCACCTGGGGCACGTGTTCCCCGACGGCTTCGGCACGCCCACCGGCGACCGGTACTGCATGAACTCGCTGTCGCTGCAGTTCACCCCCGACGAGGCGTGATGGCGGGGGCGATGGAGGCGGCGCTGGCTCGCCGGTCGTGGTCGAAGGTCACCGACGAGGCGCCCACGCCCGACGAGCTGCTGAGCTTCGTCGCCGCCGCGGGCCGTGTCGCCGACCACTCGTCGCTGCATCCGTGGCGGCTGATCGAGTTGCGCGGAGATGACCGCGAACGTCTCGGCCGGGCCATCAACAAGGCGGACGGCGAGAAGGGCTCATCCTCCAAACCGCTGCGCGCTCCCCTGCTGATCGCCGTCGTCGCGAGCTACCGCAAGAGCCACAAGGTGCCCCGCTGGGAGCAGGAGGCCGTCGCGTCGGGCGTCGCGCACCTGCTCAGCCTGCTGCTCGACGACGCGGGGTGGGGTGTGATCTGGCGCACCGGTCACTACACGCGCGCCAAGGCCGTGGCCAAGGCGCACGGGCTCAAGAAGAACGAGGAGCTCCTCGGCTGGCTCTACGTCGGCGGCAAGCCGAAGAACTCCCGCCCCGAGCGGCGCAAGGCCGTCGATGCGCGGGAGTTCCTGGGCCAGATGCCCTGACCACGACCCGGATCGGCCGCTACGCGTCGCCGCCCGCGCTGCCGGTGGTGCCCGCCGTGACATCGAGCAGCCGGTACCGGGCGATGGCCTGGGCGGCGGCATCCTGAGCTACTTCGCCCCGGCGAGCGAGCAGCTGGAGCGTACGCACTACGATCGAGTGGACGTCGTTCTTGAAGAAGCGGCGGGCCGCGGCGCGGGTGTCCGAGAAGCCGAAGCCGTCGGTGCCGAGCGACGCGAAGTCGTTCGGCAGGAACTGACGGATCTGGTCGGGCAGCGCCTTCGTGTAGTCGCTGACGGCGACGATCGGGCCGGTCGACTCTGCCAGCTTCGCCGTCACGTACGGGGTGCGGGCGGGCGCTTCGGGGTGCAGGAACGCCTCCTCCTCGGCGGCGACGGCATCGCGGCGCAGCTCGATCCACGACGTCACCGACCACACGTCGGCGTCGACGCCCCACTCCTCGGCGAGGATCCGCTGCGCCTCGATCGCCCACGGCACCGACACCCCCGACGCGAGGATGTGCGAAGGGATGCCGCCGCCCGAGCGCGGTGAGACCCGGTGGATGCCGCGCACGATGCCGTCGACGTCCACATCGCCGGGCTCGGCCGGTTGCACGATCGGCTCGTTGTACAGCGTGAGGTAGTACATGACGTTCGGATCGGGGTGCGCGCCGCCGTACATGCGCTCGAGCCCGGAGCGGACGATGTGGCCGATCTCGTACCCGTACGCCGGGTCGTAGGCGACCACCGCGGGGTTCGTCGACGCGAGGATCGGCGAGTGCCCGTCGGCGTGCTGCAGACCCTCGCCGGTCAGCGTGGTGCGCCCTGCTGTCGCGCCGATGATGAAGCCGCGCGTCATCTGGTCGGCGGCGGCCCAGAACGAGTCGCCGGTGCGCTGGAACCCGAACATCGAGTAGAACACGTAGACCGGGATGAGCGGCTCGCCGTGCGTGGCGTACGCCGTGCCGGTCGAGGTGAACGCCGCGACCGATCCCGCCTCGTTGATGCCCGCGTGGAGGATCTGCCCGGCCGGGCTCTCTTTGTACGCCAGCAGCAGCTCTCGGTCGACCGACGTGTAGTGCTGCCCGTTCGGGTTGTAGATCTTCGCCGACGGGAAGAACGAGTCCATCCCGAACGTGCGCGCCTCATCGGGGATGATCGGGACGATGCGTGAGCCGATCCCCTTGTCTCTCATGAGGTCGCGCAGCAGCCGGACGAACGACATCGTGGTCGCGGCCTGCTGGGCGCCCGATCCGCGACGGGCGACCTGGTAGGCGGCCTCGCCCGGGAGCTCCAGCGCCGTGTGCGCTCTGCGCCGCTCGGGCACCGGGCCGCCGAGCGCGCGGCGACGGTCCTGCAGGTACCGGATCTCGGGGGCGTCCGCACCCGGGTGGTAGTAGGGCGGCCGGTACGGGTCGGCTTCGAGCTGCTCGTCGGTGACCGGGATGCGCAGCAGGTCCCGGAAGGACGTGAGGTCGGCGAGCGTCAGCTTCTTCATCTGGTGGGTCGCGTTGCGGCCCTCGAAGTTGGCGCCCAGCCCGTACCCCTTCACCGTCTTCACGAGGACGACGGTCGGCTGCCCCTTGTGCTCGGTGGCCGCACGGTACGCGGCGTACACCTTGCGGTAGTCGTGACCGCCGCGCTTGAGGTTCCAGATCTGCTCGTCCGAGTAGTCCTTCACCAGGTGCGCGGTGCGCTCGTCGCGGCCGAAGAAGTGCTCACGGATGTACGCGCCGTTCTCGGCCTTGAACGTCTGGTAGTCGCCGTCGGGCGTGACGTTCATGAGATCGACCAGGGCGCCGTCCCGGTCGCGGCTCAGCAGGTCGTCCCACTCCCGGCCCCAGATGACCTTGATGACGTTCCATCCCGCGCCGCGGAAGAACGCCTCCAGCTCCTGGACGATCTTGCCGTTGCCGCGTACCGGGCCGTCGAGGCGCTGCAGGTTGCAGTTGACCACGAACGTGAGGTTGTCGAGCCGATCATTGGCTGCGAGCTGCAGCAGGCCGCGGCTCTCGGGCTCGTCCATCTCGCCGTCGCCGAGGAACGCCCACACGTGCTGGTCCGAGGTGTCCGTGATGCCGCGGTTGTGCAGGTACCGGTTCGTCTGCGCCTGGTAGATCGCGTTCATCGGCCCGATGCCCATCGACACGGTCGGGAACTCCCAGAACTCCGGCATGAGCCGCGGATGCGGGTACGAGCTCAGGGCGTGGCCCTCGCGCGACTTCTCCTGGCGGAAACCGTCGAGGTCCTCCTCGCTCAGGCGCCCCTCCAGGAACGCGCGAGCGTACATGCCGGGCGATGCATGGCCCTGGAAGAACACCTGATCGCCTCCGCCCGGGTGGTCCTTGCCGCGGAAGAAGTGGTTGAAGCCGACCTCGTACAGGGTGGCAGCGCCGGCGAAGGTCGAGATGTGCCCGCCCACGCCGATGTCGGAGCGCTGCGCGCGGTGCACCATGACCGCGGCGTGCCAGCGCAGGTAGGCGCGAAAGCGGCGCTCCAGCTGCTCGTCGCCGGGGAACTCGGGCTCCTGGTCGACGGGGATCGTGTTGACGTAGTCGGTCGTGGTGACCGGCGGGATCCCCGCGCTGCGCGCGCCCGCGCGCTGCACGATGCTGCGGACGATCTGCTGCCCGCGCGCGGTGCCGCGGGCGTCGATCAGCGCGTCCAGCGACTCGACCCATTCCGCGGTCTCTTCGGGGTCGGTGTCGACGGTGCCGTCGGCGGCTGGGGCCGCGGTGGCGGTGGTGGCGGCGCTCATGGCGCTCCTTCCTGCAAGGCGGGGGCGGGATCCGTTCGGATCCCGCCCCCGCGTGAAGATGTGCTCAGTGGTCGTCGGCGGCGTTCTGCTTGTGCGCCGCAGCGCGCGCCGGGCGGATCACCGGCTGCGAGCCCGTCGGGATGATGTGCACCTCGTTGCCGTCGGCCGCGATCAGCTTGCCGCCCAGGTAGTGGTCGCCGTCCTCCAGCGCGGCGAGCGCCTCTTCGCGGACCATGCGCGGGGGCGCGGCGACGAAGACGGACTGTCCCTGGGAGTTGCCCCACGTGATGTGGTTGAACAGGATGTTGAGCAGGATCGCGACGATGGCGGCCGAGCTGATGCCCGAGTGGAAGATCGTGACGAACCAGGCGGGGAACGCCTCGTAGATCGCGGGTGCCACGACCGGCAGCATCCCGACGCCGATCGAGGCCGCGACGATGATGAGGTTCATGTTGTCGCGGTACTCGACCTTCGAGAGGGTGCGGATGCCGGAGGCCGCGACCGTGCCGAACAGCACGATCCCGGCGCCGCCGAGCACCGACATCGGCACCGCGGCGACGACGCGTCCGAGGATCGGGAGCAGGCCGAGGACGACGAGGATGCCGCCGCCCGCGGTGACCACGAACCGGCTCTTGACCTTGGTGATGGCGACGAGGCCCACGTTCTGCGCGAACGCGCTCTGGGTGAACGAGTTGAACACCGGCGAGATGAGGCTCGAGAGCATGTCGGCGCGCAGGCCGTTGCCGATCCGCTGGGAGTCGACCTTGGCGCCGACGATCTCGCCGACGGCGAGGATGTCGGCGGTCGTCTCGGTGAGGATGACCAGCACCACGATGAGCATCGACACGATGCCGGCGATGTTGAAGGTCGGCATGCCGAACGCGAACGGCGTCGGGAAGGCGAAGATCGGTCCGTCGAGCACCTTCGAGAAGTCGGCCATGCCGAACGGGATCGCGATGATCGTGCCGAGGACGATCGCGAGCAGGATCGACAGTCGTGAGATCGCGGCGTTGCCGACCTTCGAGAGGATCAGCACGATCAGCAGCGTCGCGAACGCGAGGCCGATGTGCGCCATGCTGCCGTAGTCGGGGGCGGAGCGGACGCCGCCCATGATCCAGTTGGCCGCGACGGGCAGCAGCGAGAGGCCGATCATGGTGATCACCGACCCCGTGACGACCGGCGGGAAGAAGCGGATGATCTTCGAGAACACCGGGGTGATCAGCAGGCCGATCGCCGCCGAGACGAGCACGGCGCCGAACACGGCGGTGATGCCGCCGCCCTCGGTCACGATGGCGGTCATCGTCGCGACGCTCGCGAACGAGACGCCCTGCACGAGCGGCAGCTGCGCACCGAACCACGGGATGCCGATCGTCTGCAGCAGCGTGGCGAGCCCGCCGACGAACAGGCACGAGGCGATGAGCAGGCCGATGTCGGCGGAGCTCATGCCGGCGGCGGCGCCGATGATCAGGGGCGGCGCGATGATCCCGCCGTACATCGTCAGGACGTGCTGGAACCCGAACGCGATCGACGTCCCGATCGGGAGCCTCTCGTCCTCGGGACGGATCTCTCCGGACGCCTTGGCGTCCTTCTGTGCGGTCTTGCGCGCAGCAGACATGTGCTGACCTCCTCGTCAGGCAGGGAAGAAAAGAATGGATGCTGCGGGCCGGGCGTCCTCGCCCGGCCCGCGTGCCGGTCGGCTGCGGGTCAGCAGAAGCCGGCGATGCCGTTCCAGGCGGGGTGTGAGCCCTGGATGCCGTCACGCAGCACCGTCGCCTCGATGAGGCCGTACGGACGGTCGGCGGCGTAGAAGACCTCGTTGGGGTTGTCGAGGCCGAACGGGGCGAGGTCGACGACGAAGTGATGCAGGTTGGGCATCGAGAACTTGATCTCGTCGATCTCGGGGTGCGCTTCGAGGACGCGCTTGCCCATCTCGAACAGCGTCTGCTGCAGGGCCAGCGAGTGGGTCTGCGCGAACGCCTCGAGCAGCAGGCGACGGACGTCCGAGAACGCCTCGTCGAAGTCGAGGTCGGTGCGGTTGTAGCGCCACTTGGTGGTGACGGAGGTGGCGAGGATGCGGTCGTTCGTCTCGACGAGGGTGGTGTAGCGATCACGCGGGAACCCGTGGAACTCCGAGCCCGTCGACTTCAGCACC
>PJUC01000295.1_pt1 | contig 25874 bp, 16 predicted proteins | sample 1512161 | NCBI WGS metagenome assembly PJUC01 (sample SAMN08177676, study PRJNA422409) | Soil metagenome, whole genome shotgun sequencing project. | isolation source: Soil enriched on filter paper | place: USA: Madison | collected 2015-01-15
CTGTACCCGGTGCCCTCTGAGAACAACTCGGGCGCCCTGCTCGTCGACGGCACCCCGCGGGCCTATCGCGACCCCGACGGCGCGCCGTGGTGGGCCGAGTACGACGTGAAGAACCTGTACCACGACGTCGCCTCCGACAAGGGCGACAAGTGGGCGGGCACGTGGGGCAACGACCACCTCGCGGGCGGGCAGGCGAACGACATGCTGTTCGGCGGCCTCGGCGACGACGTGATGCAGGGCGACGGCGGCATCGACGACGCGTACCGCCGCATGATCGACGACGCGCGCGTGGCCGTGCACGTCGGCGCCAGCCGCACGCCGCTCGGCTGCGTCGGCCAGGCCGGTGCGATGGTCTGCGACTACACGGGCACGCTCACGGTGGTGCCGTCGTTCGAGGCGGCCACTGACGGCGAGGACTACCTCGAAGGCAACGCCGGCAACGACGTGATCTTCGGCGGCCTCGGCCAGGACGACATCGTCGGCGGCTCGAGCGACTTCTTCAGCCTCGTGACGCCCGACCTGCGGCCCGACGGCCTCACCGCCACCCCCACCAGGACCCTGTACAACTACACGGTCGGCCACGACCGCGGCGCCGACATCCTCTTCGGCGGCTCCGGCCAGCGAATCGGCATCAACGACGAGACCTCCGGCGGCACGAACGCGAGCACGCCGACGACCGGCGGCACGCTCGCGGGTGGCACGGTTCCGGCCGACATGGACGCGCGCGACGCCGACACGATCGTCGGCGACAACGGTCGCATCATCCGCATCGTGGGCATCGGCGGCCAGGACGGCATCGCCGGCATCGGCAAGGGCCAGACCACCGCGGCGCAGGCGCCCAACAACTACGTCAAGTTCCAGTACGACGCGAACACCGGGGCGCAGCGACTCGTCGTCCGCGGCGTCACGCTGCTGGACTACACGGTGGGCGGCCCCGACTTCCAGCCCGAGAACTTCGGACTCGGTGTCGGCAGCGACTGCACCAACGGCTCGCCGACCCAGCCGATCTGCTCGAACGTCCTGAACACGGATCTCGGCGCCTGGCGCAACACCTCGTTCAACGGCTCGCCGTGGCAGACCGGCGGACGCGACGAGGTGCACGGCGAGACCGGCGACGACACCGTCTACGGCGGCGCCGACCACGACATCGTCTACGGCGACGCACAGAGCGACGACCTCATCGGCGGCTGGGGCAACGACTGGATCTCGGGCGGCACCGGCCAGGACGGCATCCTCGGCGACGACGGCCGGATCTTCACCAGCCGCAACGCCTCGACCGGCATCACGCTCGCCGGGGCCGCGTGCAACGGCAACAGCGTGGTCCCGGGCGGCGCGGGCGCCTGCTACAGCGAGCGCCTGTTCGGCATCACGGCGCTGCTGGCCGTCGACCCCGACACGAAGTACTCGAACGGCAACGTGCTCAACGAGTTCATCTACACGCCCGGTCAAGGCCAGACCGCCACGATCAACCTCGCGGGCGCGCTCAACAAGGCGGCCGACCTCACGATCTACAACCTCGGCCCCGACGTGAACGCCGGCAACCAGCACGTCGCCAACTCGCCGCTGTACGACGCGAACAATTCCGACGACATCATCTTCGGCGGCTGGGGCTCCGACTGGATCCACGGCGGCGCAGGCGACGACGCCATCTCGGGCGCCGAGGCGATCGGCACCGACCCCGACGATCTGACCGCGACCGGCGGCGTCAACGGACCCCTGACCGCGGCATCCGGATACAACCAGCACTACGACCCGGTGACCGGCGCGCTCGTCGGCCTCGAGTACATCGACTTCGCCCACCCGTGGAACCCGGGCGACGTGCTGCACTTCGGCGCCGACACCAACGCGTGGCACTCTAACAACCACAACGAGATGCGCCTCGGCGAGTTCGTCCTGTACGACGAGTACGACCCGCTGCGCACGATCCTGTTCAACGCGGGCGGCCAGACGTGGGGCTGCACCTCGTGGACGCCGAGCGGCCACACCTGCACGGGCAGCACGCCGCTGGCGCAGTTCCCGTACCAGTTCTTCCTCAACAACGAAGACAAGTTCGGCGACATCCTCGCCAAGGTGTGCGTCGCGGTCGACAACCAGGGCAACTGCACCCAGTTCCTCTACAACACGCAGCCCACCGACGGCGACGACGCGATCTTCGGCGACCTCGGCAACGACTGGATGGTCGGCGGCACCGGCATGGACACGCTGTGGGGCGGCTGGGGCAACGACCTGCTGCAGACCGACGACAACCTCCACAACGGCTGCGTCAACATGGCCAACAACGGCACGTGCCTGCAGTACGGCGACACGTGGCTGAACGACATCCCCGACGGCGTCAACTCCAGCTACCAGGACCGCGCGTACGGCGGCGCCGGTCTCGACATCCTGATCGCCAACACCGCGGGCGACCGCCTGATCGACTGGGTCGGCGAGTTCAACACCTACCTCGTGCCGTTCGCCCCCTTCGGCATGGCCACGGTCAGCCGCCAGAACAACCCGGCGCTGCCGGAGTTCCTGTACGCGCTCAGCCGCAGCCAGGGCGCCGACCCGACCCGCTGGAGCGACGAGGGCAGCGACCCGGCGCGCAACGGCGAGCCGTTCGGCGAGCTCGGCCTCATCCGCCAGGAGGACCACGGCTACTGGCAGACCCAGACGGGCGGTCCGACCGACCCGCAGGCGGGCAACATCCCGGGCGGCAAGCGCGACAGCGTGCGGGGCGCGGACTTCAACGACGGCACGCTGCAGGGCTTCCTGACCGACTCCGGCACCTTCACGATCACGCAGGGTGTGCTGACGGTGGCCGCCGCCGACTCGCAGGGCGACGCCGTGGCGGTCTGGTACTCCGACGCGTACCAGACCGTGTACTACGAGGTCTCGGCGCGCATCTCGATGCAGAAGCCCACCGGCGGCTGGAAGGCCAACGCGTACATCATCTTCGACTACTTCTCGCCGACCGACTTCAAGTTCGCCGGCATCGACCAGTCCATCAACAAGCTGGTGATCGGGGAGCGGACCGCGACCGGGTGGTGGGTGCGCGCGCAGGGGACGGTGCAGGGTGGCGTCAAGGCCGACACCTTCTATGACCTCAACGTCGTCATCAACGGGCTCATCGTCACCGTCACGGCCAACGGCACGAACACCTTCAGCTACACCTTCGCGCCCCGCACGATCTCCGGCGAGAAGGTCGCGCTCAACCGTGGGCTCACCGGGTTCGGGTCCAACCAGGCCAGAGGACAGTTCGACAACATCAACCTCGTCGTCATCGCTCCCGAGATCACGATCGACCGCACCGAGTTCTTCGAGGGCACCGCCGTCGCCGCCCGCCAGGATGTGACCGGCACGTGGACGGCCGCCGGCGGCCGCCTACAGGGCACGACGGACGCGGGCGGCACCGCCACGACGCTCCTCGGCATCCCGACGGCCGGCAGCACCTACACGGGCGTGCCGCAGCTCGAGCCCACCGCCTACCTGCAGCTGACCGCGACCCTGCGGGCGAGCGGGTTCACCGGCATCCTCTTCGACTGGTATTCGGCCAAGGACTACAAGTTCGTCGGCATCGACGTCGTCGGGCAGCGAGTCGTCGTCGGGCACGTCGCGAAGGGTGTGCGCACGATCGACCTGGTCATCGCCCGGACGCTCGCGGCCGGCACCGACTACGCGCTGGACGTGGTGCTGAAGGCCACCGTCGTCACGGTGAGTCTGGCGGGGCAGGTGCTCGCGTCGTACGCGTTCAACTCGCCGCTCGCCGACGGCGCGCAGGGGCTGTTCGCGTTCGGGGCCGGCGTGACCGCATCCGCCGCCGACTACCGGCTGCGCACCGACGACGACGCCTACACGGGGTCGGCGCCTGCGGCGCAGGCGGTGCGCATCTCCGACGCGACCGTCACCGAGGGTGCGGCCGGCACCACCAAGACGGTCACCCTGACCGTCACGCGCGACCAGGCCGGCTCGGCGCTGTCGATCGGCTGGAGCGTCGACACGCTCATCGCCAACGGCGTCACCTGGGGCACCGATGTGACCGGCGCGCAATCGGGCGTCATCACCTTCGCGGCCGGTGCGACCAGCGCCACCATCACGTTCACGATCGTCGGCGACGCGGTGAAGGAACCCGACGAAGCGTTCATCGTGACGCTGAAGCCTGCGGCCGGCGCCAATCTCGCCGACGCGCAGGGGCTCGTCACGATCAAGAACGACGACGGCTGAGCCGTCCCACACACTCCGGCGGGTCGGGCTGACTCTCCCCCGACGACCTCGGCCCGCCGGTACTCCTCCCTTCCGCCGTCAGCGAGCAGGTGAGAGCACGACGACCGGGGTCTCGCGGGACCGCAGCGCTGCGTGGGCGTCGAGGGCGTCGCCGCCGTCGAGGGCGCGGTACACGGCCCACAGCCGCTCGCGCTCCGCGCCGCTCGCGCTGTGCGCGACGACCTCACGCCTGCCGTCAGGAAGGTCGACCGATGCCTCGGGGTGCGCCTGCAGGTTGAGCCACCATGCCGGAGGCGGGTCGCCCCATCCGTTCATCGCGAGGGTCACGAGATCGTCGCCGTCCTCGAAGTAGGCGAGGATCGCGACGCGCGGCTTGCCCGAGCGGCGGCCGACGGTGTGCAGCCGCATCATGCCCCACACCGTGGGGGTGGGATGCCGCAGGCCCAGCCTGCCGCCGGTCACGCGATAGAGCGCACGGTGCACGACCCACGCGGAGCGGATGAACCAGCGCGGCGGCAGCGCGCCGCCCTCGCGCGGCGGATCGGCGCGTTCCGGGGTGCTCACGCCTCGATCCTGGCCCTCGCCCCGCGGTCGGACAAGCACTGCGGCGGCCTTCGGCCCGTGGTCGGCGGTGCGGGTGGCAGGCGTTTTTGGCGAGTCGCCACGAACGGCGGTTGACGGGCGCGATTCTTGGCGAGCGGCGACGAATGCGCGAAGGGGAGCAGGTGCCGCATCCTGCCCGTCCAGCCCGGTCGAGGTGCTTAGGTGCCGCATGCTCTACGCCGATTCTGGCGAGTCGCCAGATGCGGACGACAGGGAAGAGCGGATGCCGCACGCAGACGCCGCCCCGGCCGCGAGCGCGACCGGGGCGGCGAGGCGCGTGCGGGTCAGGCGGTGACGGGCGTCGTCTTCAGCAGCGCACGGGCCGACGTGGTGCGACGTCGTGCGACCGCCACCATCGTGGCGCCGAGCGCGACGAGGGTCCAGATCACGAGGCCGGCGAACGCCGCACCGAGCCCTGACGCCGAGGTGAGCGCCGCGACCATGCCCTGGTAGGCGGCCGATGTCGGCATGAGCCCGGCGATGCTCGACAGCACGCCCGGCACGGTCGAGACGATGCCCGTCGCGACGGTGAGCACACCCACCAGGGCGGCGATCCAGCGCCCGGCTCCGCCGAACACCGCGACCAGCGCCTGGTTGACTGCCGCGAACGCGATGCCGGCGACGACGCAGACGGCCGCGAACACCCACCACTCGCCCCACGAGTACGAGGCGGCGGCCTGCACGACGCCGGCCACGAGCAGGCCCTGCAGGGCGCCGAGCCCGGCGGCTGGGGCATAGGAGCGCAGGGCCAGCAGCGCCGACGGCCTGCGCGAGGTGAGCGCGCGGCGAGACACCGCCTGCAGCGCGATGAACGTTCCGAGTCCGCCGAACCACAGGGCGAGCGTCGCCAACAGGGGGATCGCCGAGGCGCCGAACAGCGACGAGCCGACGCCGTCGGCCTCGACCGGGTCGGCGACGACGGACGCGAGATCGGTGGCCTGCTGGTCGGTGTACGAGGGGAGGGAGTCGGATGCCGTGTGCAGGCCGTCCGCGAGGGTGGCGGTGCCGTCTGCGAGCTCGGCCACGCCGTCGGCGAGGCTCGTGGCACCGTCGGCGGCCTGGGTGGCGCCATCGGCGAGCTGGGACGCGCCGCTCGCCAGCCCATTCGCTCCGGTCTGGATGCCCGTGGCGCCGGAGGCGAGGCTCCCTGCACCGGCGGCGGACTGGTCAATGCCGCCCGCGAGCTGCGTGAGGCCGCCGCTCAGGGTCGCCACATTCGTGCCGATGGTACGGAACTGACTGGCGAACTCGGCGGTCGCCTTGGTGTCGAACTGCGCGAGACCTGCCGAGACACCTGTGGCAGCCGCGTCCGCTCCAGTCGCCACTTCGATGAGCTTGTCGCAGTACGCCTGCGCCGCGCCGCTCGCCGCGCACCCCTTCGCGATCTGGAGAACTCCTGCCGAGGCCTGCGCCGAAAGATCGGCGCCCGTGGTCAGCTCGTCCGGCACAAGACCGGTCTGCTCCAGCTGCGCTGCACCGGCGTTGACACCGTCCGCGAGCTGCTGCGCACCGGAGGCCGCCTCCCGGGTCTTTCCTGAGATCGTCGTCAGGCCCGACTGCAGCGACGTCGCACCGCCCGACAGCTGCGCCGCGCCGTCGGCCAGCTTCGTCGCACCGCCTGCCAGCTGAGAGTTGCCGTCGGCGAGCTGCGCGATGCCCGACGGCAGCTGAGCCGCACCGTCCGCAGCCTTCGTCGCCCCGTCCGCGAGCTGGGTCGCGCCGTCGGCCGCGGTGCCGAGCTGGTCGCCCAGCGTCGTGAACCCGAGGAACACATTCTCGAGGTACACCTGCGACAGCTGCGTGCCCATGCTGGATGCCGCCACGGACGCGACCTGCGAGGTGATGGCGTCGTCGACGATGAGGCTGTCGGGCGGCGTCGTGACCTGGATCGTGGCCTTCTCGGGCGTCTCGCCCGGCTGTGTCGAGGTCGCCGCGGCCGAGAAGTTCTCGGGGATGGTGATGACGGCCGCGTACGTGCCGTCGGCGAGACCCGCGGCGGCGTCCTCGGCGTTCGAGATCGACCAGGTCAGGTTGCTGTCGACGTCGTCGGAACCCTTGACCAGCCCTGCCGTGAGCTGGCGGCCGAGCGGCACCATCTGCCCGTTGATCGTGACGGGCTCGTCCTCGTTCACGACCGCGGCGGTCAGGCTGTCGAGCCGCTCGGTGGGGTTGTACAGCGCGGCGACGAGGATGCCGCCGATGACGACGGGCAGCAGCAGCACGCCGATGAGCGTCAGCCATGTCACCGGGCGGCGGGAGCGGGAGCGCTCGAGGGCCGTGGTGATCCAGTTGGGGGTCATGCGTTCACCTCTGCGGTGGGGGATTCGGTGGAGATCGTGGATGCCGCACCCTGCACACGCAGCGAGACCGACGTGACGTCGGGTCGGTGCACGTCGGCGAGCAGCGCCAGCGCGGCGCTCTCGGTGCGCGAGGTGACGACGAGCGTGAGACGCGACGCGGCGTCGCCGGCACGCTCGAGGCGTTTCTCGGCGGCGTCCCTGATGAGCGCCGCGGCCTGGTCGCGTTCGGCGGCGTCGAGAGAGTCGACCCCGTCGATCACGACGATGGACGCGCCCTTCAGGCCGTGACGCACGGCGTCGACGCGGTCGTCGACATCGCCGAGCAGCGCGAGACCGACGTGGCCGCGCACCCAGGCGGCGCGTTCGGGCAGCAGGTGCCCGGCGACGCGCAGCCGGCCGTCGGTGGGGGCGAGGCGCCCGGCGAGGGCGAGTGCGAAGGCGCGCGCCGCACGCGGGTCTCCGGTGGCGATGAGCGTCCCGCCGCGCTCGACGCGGAAGGCCGCGTGGTCGAACAGGGCGACCTCGCCGGCCGCGCGGCCGCCGTCGGCGGTGACAGCGAGGCCCTCGCCGACGAGCGCGGCGGTGGTGTGCGGCTCGGGCCATTCGGCGAGCGACAGCTCGCGCTCCACGGCCTCGCCCTCGATGTCGAAGTGGGGGAGGATGCGGTTGAGCCAGCGCGGCATCCACCATGCCTTGGCCCCCAGCAGCGCCATCACGGCCGGCACCAGGGTCATGCGCACGAGGAACGCGTCGATCGCGATGCCGGCGGCGAGCCCCAGCGCGATCGGCTTGATGGACGAGTCGCCCTCGGGCACGAACGCGGCGAACACGGCGAACATGATGACGGCGGCGGCGGTCACGACGCGGGCCGAGGCGGTGAAGCCCGAGCGGACGGCGCCGATCGCGATGTCGCGGTCGCTGCGGGTGGCGTGCGCGGTGGAGTCCCCCCGGGCGCCGCGCCGCGCGTGGACGTAGTCTTCGCGCATGCGGCTGACCAGGAACACCTGGTAGTCCATCGCGAGGCCGAACAGCACGCCCATGAGGATGATCGGCATGAAGCTGATGACGGGTCCGGTCTTGTCGACGTGCAGCAGGTCGGCGCCCCAGCCCCATTCGAACACCGCCGCGACCACGCCGAACGCGGCGAGCACCGACAGCAGGTAGCCGAGCGCGGCCGTGAGCGGCACCCAGATCGAGCGGAACACGATCATGAGGAGGATCAGCGACAGGCCGACCACGAAGATCCCGAACGGCAGCAGAGCGGCGCCCAGCAGGTCAGAGATGTCGATGCCGACGGCGGTGAAGCCCGTGACGAGCAGGTCGACGCCGTACTCGTCCTTCAGGTCGGGGGCGAGCGCGCGCAGTGCGCGCACGAGGTCGGCGGTGGCGGGGTCGTCCGGCGCCGTCTCGGGCACGATCTGGATGAGCCCGGTGTCGGCGGTCTCGTTCGGGGTCGCCAGGGCGACCTCCTTGACGCCCGGCACCTTCTCGATCTCGGCCTTGAGGTCGGCCATGAGGCCGAGCGGGTCGGTCGAGGTGACGATCGTGCCTGTCATGATGAGCGGGCCGTTCGCGCCGGGACCGAAGTGCTCGGCGGTGAGGTCGTATGCCTGCCGCGCCTGGCTCGACTCGGGCTGCTGGCCGGCGTTCGGCAGCGCCAGCGCGAGGCTGCCGGCCGGGATCGCCACCACGCCCAGCGTGATCACGACGGCGAGGGTCGTGATGAGAGGATGCTTCGTCACGAGCATCACCCAGCGGTTGGGCTTCTTGGCGACCGGGGTCACCAAGGCATGGGCGCGCGTCGCCGGGCGGGTGTCGGCGGGCGTCCCGTCGGCAACCTCGGCTGCCTCGGCGTCTTCGGCCTCTGCCCCGTCGGCCGCTGCCGCCCCACGGCGGCTGCCGAGCGGCATCCCCCGCTCCAGCACACGCCGACGCTTCGTGCCGTGACCCCACCCGGCCACGCGCTCCTTCGCGAACCCGAGCAGTGCGGGGGTCAGCGTGATCGCGACGACGACGGCGATCGCGACGGCGACGGCCGCGGCGATGCCCATCGTGGTGAGGAAGGGGATGCCGGCGAAGCCGAGGCCGATGAGCGCGATGAGCACCGTCACGCCGGCGAACACGACGGCGGATCCGGCGGTGCCGGTGGCGCGTGCGGCGGACTCCTCGGGGTCCTCGCCGGCGCGCACCTGGTCCTGATGTCGGGCGACGATGAACAGGGCGTAGTCGATGCCGACGGCCAGGCCCAGCATGATCGCGAGCATCGGGGTGGTCGACGAGATCGACGCGAACGCGGTCGAGACGTAGATGAGGGCGATCGCCAGTCCCACGCCGATGAGAGCCGAGACGAGCGGGAACCACGCCACCGCGAACGAGCGGAACGTCACGATCAGCACGAACAGGGCGATGAGCACGCCGACGGCTTCGATGATCGACAGTGCGGGCACCGAGGTCGAGAACAGGTCACCGCCCATCGCGACCTGGGATCCGGCGGGCAGCGTGTCGCGCAGGTCCGCGGCGACGTCCTCGAGCTGCGTCTTGGTCTCGGCCGAGACGTCGGTGGACTGCCCGTCGAACTGCAGGCGCACGATCGCCGCCGACTCGTCGTCGGCCACCATGCCGCTGACCATCTCGTCGTACGGGTCGGTGACGGCGATCACGCCGTCGATGTCTTCGAACTGCGAGACGGCGTCGCCGATGTCGGTCTTGTACGGGTCGGCGGTGACGCTGTCGCCGTCTGGGACCACCACGACCATCTGCGCGCTGGTGCCGCTGGCCTGGGGGAAGCTGCGGTCGAGCAGCGCGATGCCCTCCTGGGCCTCGGTGCCCGGGATCGAGAAGGAGTTGTCGGTGCCCTTCATGAACACCGCGGCGCCGGCTCCGGCGAGGGCGAGCAGCAGCAGCCACGACACGAGGACGCGCCACGGGTGGCGGTACGACCAGCGGCCGAGCGCATACAGGACAGTCGACATGGGTTCTCCAGAGAGCCGGATCCGGATCAGGGACGAGAGGTTCGGGACATGTCGATACAGCGCTGTATCGGATACATGAGTGTATCGTAAAGCGGGTTCGCCGCCCGAAGCTGAGTAGTCCGTGTGAGACTGGCGGAGAGGAGAACCATGACCGACACCCAGGCGGCAGATGCTGCCGTCACGTCCCCCCGTCGTGAGGCGACCCGGCAGAAGCTGCTGGATGCCGCGGCCCTCGTGTTCGCCGAGCTCGGGGTCGACGCAGCCTCGGTCGAGGCGATCTGCGAGCGCGCGGGCTTCACGCGCGGCGCTTTCTACTCCAACTTCGAGACCAAGGACGAGCTGATGCTCGCCCTCACCGAGCGCGTCGCCGGCGAGAAGATCGACGACGTCGCCGAGCGCGTCGCGGCGCTGCAGGCCAGAGGCGAGGACCTCGAGCCCGGTGCGCTCGTGCGGCGGCTGCTCGATGCGGCGTTCGACAAGAGGCAGGGCATCCTGCTCACGAGCGAGATCCGCACGCGCGCGATGCGGGACCCGCGCCTGGCCAAGACCTACATCGACTGGCAGACCGGACTCGTCGAGCGTGTCGGCTCTTTCATCGAGAGCCTCGCGCAGACCTACGGCTTCCGGCTGCGGCTGCCGGCGACCGAGTTCGCGGGCATCATCCTGCAGACCTGGGAAGACACTGCCGCGTTCGCCGTCATGAGCGGCCTCGGCGCGGAGCAGACCCACACGCTCGTCAACGAGCGCACCGCGCGGGTGGCCACGGCCCTCGTCGACCCCGTGTGACCCTCAGCCCCCGGTGCTGAGCACTGCGTGGCACCGGGCGACGCGGTCGAACCACCACTGCCGGCGCTCGGCGCTCGCCGCGTGCTCGGCGAGCAGGCGCGGGTCGGGAGTCACGCGGCCGACCGCCAGCATCCCGTCCCGCGGTGTGAGCGGGGGGTCGGCGACGTCGGCGGTGAACAGCGAGGCCGTGCCGAGGCCGCAGTCGTAGTCGAGGCGGGGGAGGGATGCCGCCAGCGCGACGCCCATCGACAGCCCGACGGAGGTGTCCAGGGCGCTCGACACGATCGCCGGCAGTCCGGCCGCTGCCACGATCGACAGCGCCCGGCGCACGCCGCCGAGCGGCTGGGCCTTGATGACGAGCAGGTCGGCGGCGCCGGCCCGTGCGACCGCGAGCGGGTCTTCGGCCTTGCGCACGCTCTCGTCGGCGGCGATGGGGATGCCCATGTACTTCACGCGGCGGCGCAGCTCGGCGAGCTCGTCGACGCTCGCGCACGGCTGCTCGGCGTACTCGAGGTCGAACTCGGCCAGGGCGTGCAGGGCGCGCTCCGCCTCGTCGACGTTCCATCCGCCGTTCGCGTCGATCCGGACGCGGCCCTCGGGTCCCATGCTCTCGCGCACGGCGCGCACGCGGGCGACGTCGTCGGCCAGGCGCTGTCCGGCCTCGGCGACCTTCACCTTGGCCGTGCGGCATCCGTCGAATCTCGCCAGCACGCCCGGCACAGCGGCGGCCGGCACGGCGGGCACCGTGGCATTGACGCCGATGGCGTCGCGCACGGCCGGGGGGCGCGGCATCCATGCGTCTTCGATGGCCGCCGCCAGCCACGTCGCGGACTCGTCGTCGCCGTACTCGGTGAAGGGCGAGAACTCGGCCCACCCCTCGGGGCCCTCGAACAGCAGCGCCTCGCGCACGTCGATGCCGCGGAAGCGGGTGGCGAGCGGCAGCGCCACCACGCGGGCGGAACCGAGGATGTCGTCCAGCAGGGGCAGCGGCGCGTCGGTGCTCACGCGTCCATCCTGCAACGGCTACGTGAAAACATTGATGTGCGGTTGACTATAGTGTGCGACACACAGTATGGTGTGAGGCATGAGCGAATCCGAGATCCTCGAGACGCACCTGCAGGAGCTGCGGCGCGGCACCGTCGTGCTGGCCTGCCTGCGGTTGCTCGAGAAGCCCGGCTATGGCTACGGGCTGCTCGAAGAACTGGGCGATCGCGGGTTCCTCACCGATGCGAACACGCTGTACCCGCTTCTGCGCCGCCTCGAGAAGCAGGGGTTCCTGACGAGCGAGTGGAACACCGACGAGGCGCGGCCTCGCAAGTTCTACCGCACCAGCGACGCCGGCACGCGCCTCGCGGGGGCGCTGACCGACGACTTCCACGCGATCGCGACCGCGATCGACGGACTCGAGACCGAACTCTGAACACCACGGAGCACGCGATGACCACCACCGACACCCTGACCGACCGCTACGTCGACGCCGCGATGCGCACTGTCCGCGAAGACCAGCGCGCCGACCTCGCCGCCGAACTGCGCGGCTCCATCGACGACCAGATCGAGGCGCGCATCGCCGAAGGCGCCGACCCCGGCTCCGCCGAACGTGCGGTGCTCACCGACCTCGGCGATCCCGACCTGCTCGCCGCGGGATACACCGGCCGCCAGCTGCACCTCATCGGTCCGCGCTACTACCTCGACTGGTGGCGCCTGCTCAAGCTGCTGCTGTGGATCGTCCTGCCCTGCACGGCTCTCGGCGTCGGGCTCGCCCAGGTGCTCCAGGGCGCGACCGTGGGCGAGACGATCGGCTCGGCCGTCGTGGCCGTGCTGACGGCGGCGCTGCATGTCGCATTCTGGACGACGCTCGTCTTCGTGGTGCTGGAGCGCACCGGGCACGAGACCATGACCTCGGGGCAGTGGACGCCGGACCGGCTTCCCGAGCCGCGGCAGCGCGGCGCGGGGTTCGGCGACATGATCACGTCGATCGCCTTCCTGCTGATCATGGCTGCCGTCATCCTGTGGGACCACTTCATCGGCCTGGTGCCGACGCAGCGCGGGCTGTCGTTCCTCGACGACGGGCTGTGGCCGTGGTGGATCATGGCGCTGTTCCTCGTGATGGCCATGGAGGCCGTACTCGCCATCGCCGTCTACGGCGTCGGACGCTGGACCGTGCCGCTGGCCGTGGCCAACGGCATCCTGAATCTCCTCATCGCCGTGCCGGCGCTCTGGCTGCTCGCCGAGGGGCGGCTGATCAACCCCGACTTCTTCCCGACGATCATCGAAGGGAGCAGCCGCGAGACGGTGCAGACGATCATCGTGACGATCGTCGCCTTCGTGATCGTCGGGGTCGCGATCTGGGACACGACGGATGCCGCGCTGAAAGCCGCCCGGGCGCGCCGAGCCTGACCCGGGCGGCCCTAGTCTTTCCCCATGCCCCTCCTCGACACCCCCGTGCGCTTCGGCGTGCAGATCCAGCCCCAGCACACCACCTACGACGGGATCCGCGACGCCGTCCGCCGGCTCGAAGACCTCGGCGTCGACATCCTCTTCAACTGGGACCACTTCTTCCCGCTGTTCGGCGAGCCCGACGGACTCCACTTCGAGTCGTGGACGATGCTCGGCGCCTGGGCCGAGCAGACCGAGCGCGTCGAGTTCGGTGCGCTCGTCAACTGCAACAGCTACCGCAACGCCGACCTGCAGGCCGACATGGCCCGCACGATCGACCACATCTCGGCCAAGGGCGGCGACACCGGCCGTTTCATCTTCGGCACCGGCGCGGGCTGGTTCCAGCGCGACTACGACGAGTACGGCTACGAGTTCGGCACCCCCGGCACGCGCCTCGACGACCTCGCCGCCGGCCTGGAGCGCGTCGAGGCCCGCTGGGCGAAGCTGAACCCGCCGCCCACCCGCAGGATCCCGGTGCTGATCGGCGGCAAGGGCGAGCAGAAGACGCTGCGCCTCGTCGCGCGCCACGCCGACATCTGGCACAGCTTCGTGGCCCCCGACGAGATCGCCCACAAGATCGAGGTCATCGAGCGCTGGGCCGAGCGGGAGCAGCGCGACACCTCGCACCTCGTCATCTCGAACGAGGTGCACGGCCACGGCGTCGAGCACGCCGACGCGCTGTACGACGCCGGGGTTCGCCTCGTCACGTTCGGCTTCCGCGGCCCCGACTTCGACTACGACCTCGTGGAGTCCTGGCTGCGCTGGCGCGACAGCAAGAACGCCTGACCCGATCGCGCGGAAACATACCCTTTCGCGGTTCCCGCCCGCCGGAACCGCGAAAGGGTATGTTTCCGCCGCGGCGGGCGGCCGTCACGAACGGGTCCGGCAGGTCACCCCGCGACTAAAATCGCGGGGTGACCGCCGTTACCTCCGCGCCCCGCTTCGCCCTCGACATCGACGGCGTGCCTCGTCCTGCGCGTGCGGAGCGCCTGCTCGACGCCGTGCGCCACCGGGTCGTGATCGCGGACGGCGCCATGGGCACGATGCTGCAGCGCTACGACCTCACGATCGAGGGCGACTTCCAGGGGCTCGAAGGCTGCAACGAGATCCTCAACGTGTCGCGTCCCGACGTCGTCGGCGCGATCCACGACGCCTACCTCGAGGTGGGAGTGGATGCCGTCGAGACCAACACGTTCGGCGCCAACTGGTCGAACCTCGATGACTACGGCATCGTCGACCGCATCGCAGAGCTCGCCGAGGTCGGCGCCCGCATCGCGCGCGAGCGGGTCGAAGCGGCCGAGGCCGCCGACGGCCGGGAGCGCTGGGTGCTGGGCTCGATGGGACCCGGCACCAAGCTCCCGAGCCTCGGCCACACCACGTACGACAACCTGAAGCAGACGTTCGCGCTGCAGGCCGAGGGGCTCATCGACGGCGGCGCCGACGCGTTCCTCGTCGAGACCAGCCAGGACCTGCTGCAGACCAAGGCCGCCATCAACGGCTGTCGCCAGGCGATCGTGAGCCGCGGCATCCGGCTTCCGATCTTCGTCGAGGTGACGGTCGAGACCACCGGCACCATGCTCATGGGGTCCGAGATCGGGGCGGCCCTCACGGCGATCGAGCCGCTCGGCGTCGACGCCATCGGCCTCAATTGCGCCACCGGCCCCACCGAGATGAGCGAGCACCTGCGGCACCTGTCGAAGCACGCGACGGTGCCGATCGCCTGCATGCCCAACGCCGGCCTTCCCGTGCTCGGTGCGAACGGCGCCCACTACCCGCTGTCGCCCGTCGAGCTCGCGACAGCGCATGAGCAGTTCGTGCGCGAGTTCGGTCTGGGACTGATCGGCGGATGCTGCGGCACGACGCCCGAGCACCTCGCGGCCGTCGTCGACCGGCTGCGTCCGCTGCGCGGCGGGGGAGACCGCCACCCGGCCGTCGACCCGGGTGTGGCCTCGCTGTACCAGCATGTGTCGTTCCAGCAGGACGCGTCATACCTCGCGATCGGCGAGCGCACCAACGCCAACGGCTCCAAGGCGTTCCGCGAGGCGATGCTCGAAGGCCGCTGGGACGACTGCGTCGAGATCGCCCGTGACCAGATCCGCGTCGGTGCGCACCTGCTCGATGTCTGCGTCGACTACGTCGGCCGCGACGGCGTGGCCGACATCCGCGAGGTGGTCTCACGCTTCGCGTCCGCCTCGACGCTGCCGCTCGTCGTCGACTCGACGGAGCCCGCCGTGATCCGGGCGGGCCTGGAGCTCATCGGCGGCCGCCCGGTCGTGAACTCGGTGAACTACGAGGACGGCGACGGTGCGGCATCCCGATTCGGCCGGATCATGCCGCTCGTCAAAGAGCACGGCACCGCGGTCATCGCGCTGACGATCGACGAGCAGGGCCAGGCGCGCACCGCCGACGACAAGGTGCGCATCGCGTCGCGGCTCGTCGACGAGCTCGTCGGCGAATGGGGCATGCGGGTGAGCGACATCATCGTCGACTGCCTCACGTTCCCGATCGCGACCGGACAGGAGGAGACCCGGCGCGACGCCATCGAGACGATCGAGGCGATCCGCCGCATCTCGGCGAAGTACCCCGGCATCAACACGACCCTCGGCGTCTCGAACGTGTCGTTCGGTCTCAACCCGGCGGCGCGCAGCGTGCTGAACTCGGCATTCCTGCACGAAGCGGTGGAGGCCGGGCTCACGAGCGGCATCATCGACGCCGCCAAGATCGTGCCGCTCGCGTCCATCTCGGACGAGCAGCGCCAGGTCGCCCTCGACCTGGTGTGGGACCGCCGGGAGTACGACGCCGACGGCAATGTCACGTACGACCCGCTGGCGCGCATGCTCGACCTGTTCGCGGGCGTCGACACCGCGGCCCTGCGCAACCAGCGCGCGGCAGAGCTCGCCGCGCTGCCGACGGGGGAGCGCCTGCAGCGACGCATCATCGACGGCGAGGGCAAGGGCCTCGAAGCCGACCTCGACCTCGCGCGCGCCGAGGGCATGGCGCCGCTCGCGATCATCAACGACCACCTGCTGGAGGGCATGAAGGTCGTCGGCGAGCGGTTCGGCGCCGGCGAGATGCAGCTGCCGTTCGTGCTGCAGTCGGCCGAGGTGATGAAGAACGCCGTCGCGCTGCTCGAGCCGCACATGGAGAAGTCGGATGCCTCCGGCAAGGGCCGCATCGTGCTGGCGACCGTCCGCGGCGACGTGCACGACATCGGCAAGAACCTCGTCGACATCATCCTCACGAACAACGGCTACGACGTGATCAACCTCGGCATCAAGCAGCCGATCGCCGACATCATCGCCGCGGCCGAGGAGCACGACGCCGACGTGATCGGCATGTCGGGGCTGCTCGTGAAGTCGACGGTCGTCATGAAGGAGAACCTCGAGGAGCTCACGGCCCGCGGCCTGGGCCGGCGCTGGCCCGTGATCCTCGGCGGCGCCGCGCTCACCCGCGCGTACGTCGAGGACGACCTCGCGAGCCTGTTCGACGGCGAGGTGCGCTACGCCCGCGACGCGTTCGAGGGCCTCGCGCTCATGGAGCCGCTCGTCAAGATCGCGCGCGGCGCCGACCCGGCCTCGGTGGGTCTGCCCGAACTCAAGAAGCGACGCCACGCGGTCGGCTCCAAGCTCACGCTGACCGAGCCCGAGGCCATGCCGGCGCGGTCGGACGTGGCATCCGACAACCTGGTCCCGGCCCCGCCGTTCTGGGGCACCCGTATCGTGCGCGGCATCGCCCTGCACGACTATGCGGCGTTCCTCGACGAGCGTGCCACGTTCATGGGCCAGTGGGGGCTCAAGCCCGGCCGCGGCGAGGACGGCCTGTCATACGAGCAGCTCGTCGAGACCGAGGGACGCCCGCGGCTGCGGTACTGGCTCGACCGCATCCTCGCCGAGGGCATGCTCGACGCGTCGGTCGCGTACGGGTACTTCCCGGTCGTGTCGGAGGGCGACGACGTCGTCGTGCTCCACCACGCCGACGACCCCACCGGCGTGCTGGGCGTGCCCGGCCTGCTCGCGCCCGACGGCGGCTCGGACGGACCGATCGGCACCGACCGGCTGCGCTTCCACTTCCCCCGGCAGCGCCGCGACCGCCACCTGAACCTCGCCGACTTCGTGCGCTCGCGCGCGTCGGGGCAGGTCGACGTGCTGCCGGTGCAGCTGGTGACCGCAGGCGCCGCGATCGACACGGTGACCGCGAAGCTCTTCGCCGAAGACAAGTACCGCGACTACTACGAGCTCAACGGCCTCGTCATGCAGCTGACCGAGGCGCTCGCCGAGTTCTGGCACGCCCGCATCCGCTCCGAGCTGGGCTTCTCGGCCGAGGACCCGACCGACACCGCCGGCCTGTTCAAGCTCGAGTACCGCGGCGCGCGCTTCTCGCTCGGCTACCCGGCCTGCCCCGACATGGAGGACCGCCGCAAGGTCGTCGAGCTGCTGCGCCCCCAGCGCATGGGCGTGGAGCTCAGCGAAGAGCTGCAGCTGCACCCCGAGCAGTCCACCGACGCGTTCGTCTTCCACCACCCCGAGGCGAAGTACTTCTCGGTCTGACCCGACCTGTGGGGAGCGGATGCCGGGCCCCCGGCATCCACCTCCCCTCCTGCAGCGTGTCCCGATGTGGGTCGCTTGGCGGGGTGGTGCGCGGTGAGGCGCTGCCGGCCCGTCCGCAGGCTCAGCCTCTGCGGTCGGCCGTGCCGGCGGGCACGGGACTCGACGGGCGAACGGCTGGAGCCTCGCGCACCGGCTGCAGCGGCTTGGCGCGACGCAGCGCGGCGAGCACCGGACGCCCGATGACGACCAGGCCGACGACGGTCGTGATGGCGCGCAGGGTGTCCCAGCTGAGGGTCGAGGTGACGAGCGAGTACAGCAGGAAGCTCGACAGATTCACTCCGATCGGCGCCGAGCCGTCATACGAGATGCCGGTGCCGTACCCCACCGCGAAAGGCCAGTACCAGAGGTTCATGATGAGCCCGAAAGCGTACGAGGCGACGACGCCGTAGACGGCGAGCATCGCGATCTCGCCCGACCTGGAGCGCACCCGGGGGAGGAGCCCCGCGCCGGCGCCCACCCACGCGCACGCGAACATCTGGAACGGCGTCCAGGGGCCGAACGTCCCGGTCACGAGAGTCGACAGGGCGATGGAGGCCATGCCGAGCAGCATCCCGAAGCGGGCGCCGAAGGCGCGGCCGGCGAGGATCAGCAGGACGAACACCGCCTCGACGCCGCCGACCCCGGTGCTCGCGATGCGCACGGCGGCGCCGATCGCCGCGAGTGTGCCCAGCAGGGCCAGAGCATGGGCCGACCGGACCGTCCCGTCGAGTGTCGCGATCACGACGAGCACCGCCAGGGGCGCCAGGGCGAGGGCCACGACCGGCACGGCGGCGTACGCCTGCGCGGGCACCGCCGTCGCCACGAGCGGCCAGCAGAAGGCGCCGAGTGCCACGAGGTTGGCCGTCACGAGCGCCGCGACCGGCAGCAGCGGGCGGGATGCCGGTCGCCGGGCGTGCGCCGTCGGGAAGCCAGGAGATCCGGCGGTCGTCGCGCCGACCGCCGCGGGAATCCGGGCCTCGCGCATCGCCGGTGTGCGGATCTCCTGAATTCTCGACGAGACCGGCCGGTCTGCCAGGATCCCGTCGCGCATCTCGAGCACGCGGTCGGCGACGGCGGCGACCTCCGGCTCGTGCGAGGCGACCAGCACCGCCGTGCCGTCGTCGGCCAGTGACTCGAGCGCCGCCCACACGACCGAGCGGGCGGACGGGTCGAGGCCCCGTGTCGGTTCGTCGACGAGCATCACCCGGGGCTCGGTCGCCAGCTGGATCGCGAGCGCGAGGCAGCGTCGCTCTCCGGCGGAGAGGTCGAGAGGATGCCGCGCCAGCCGTGCGGTGAACTCCGGGCTCTCGGGGTCGAGGCCGAGGAACCCGGCGAGGCGGGCGGCCGTGGTCGGCGGCATCCTCGAGTGAGGAGCATCGCCGGCGTGAGGACCCGTACCTCGGGATTCCGGCGCGGGCCGGCTGTGCTCCTCGGCTGAGGAGCGCAGCGAACGCCGGGCGTGCCGGTCGGCCCGCGCGCATTCGGCCGCGACGGTGTCGTAGACGAACAGGTCGTCCGAGGCGTCCGGGACCAGCGCCACGCGGCCCGCCGCCGACACGTCGGCGCCGCGCGCGGGCAGCGCCAGCGCGGCGAGAAGGCTCGACTTGCCGGCGCCGTTGGGCCCCGTGAGCGCGACGATCTCGCCGGCGCGCAGGTCGACGTCGGCCCCGGCGACCGCCACGGTGCCGCGGTGGGTCACCGTGATGCCGTGGGCGCGCAGCACGAAGTCCTTGTCGTGTCCGATGTCGGCGCCGGTCGTCCGGCGGGGGCGCCGGACACCCGCGTCGTCCCACCCGGAGGCGGCCCTGCGCTCGGCCCGCGGAACCATCTGCACGCCCGCGCCCTCGGCCGCAGGTGCCGCCTCCACCGCGCCGCCCTCGATCCGCAGCACGTCGTCCGCGACCCCCGCGATGGCGTCCACTCTGTGCTCGGCGACGACGACGCACATGCCGGCCTCGTGCGCGAGCGCGCCGAGCAGTCCGGCGATGCGCATGCGGGCGTCGGCGTCGAGGTCGGCGAGCGGCTCGTCGACCAGCAGCAGGATCGGATGCTCCACGACCGCCGCCGCGATCGCGACGAGCGTGGCCTCGCCGGCCGAGAGGCCGCGCGTCGGCCGGTCGAGCAGGCGTGAGATCCCGACCCGTTCGGCGACATCGGCGACGCGGGCGTCGACGATCGCGCGGGCGACACCGCGCAGTTCGAGCGCGAGCCCGATCTCGTCGCGCACGCGCTCGGTCGCGAACGCCTCGCGCGGATGCTGCAGCACGACCCCGACCCGCTGCGCCAGGTCTCGGGGTGCGACGGCGAGGCGATCGTGCCCGACGACCCGGAGCGTCCCGGTCAGCCACCCGCCGTCGGTGTGGGTGTGCAGCCCCGCGATCGCGCGCAGCAGCGTCGACTTGCCCGACCCCGTCGCCCCCGTCACGAGCGTGAGAGTGCCGGCCTCGAGCGTGAAGACGGGGGGAAGACGGATGCCGGCGGGCTCGGCATCCGGTCCGCCGAAGCCGACCGCCACGTCCCGCGCCTCAACGGGGACGAGGCAGTCGCCGGCGAGGCCGCGGCCGGCGAAGCCGCGCAGCTCGAGGGCGGCCGCCACGTGTCCGGCGCGCTCGAGCGTGCGCTGCAGCAGGGGGAGCAGCAGGCGGACGCCGCCGCGCTCGCCGCGCAGCCGCTGCGCGAAGCGCACCGCCCGGGCCCCGTCGGCGAGCGAGGGGAGCGTCGCCCATGCGATCGCGAGTGCCCGGGCGACCCCGCGCAGGGGTCCGCGCCGTGACGCGCGGGCGAACGCGCGGTGCAGGTCGACGAGGGAGTTCAGCACCCCGAAGGCGAGGATCGCCAGGGCGATCGGGAGTGCGCTGGCGGCGGCATCCAGGAGCCCGTCCGTCGTGACGGGGCCCAGCAGCACGACATGCGCGAACGGGGGCGCGAGTCGCAGCGCCGGGAGCGGCAGCAGCACCGGCCCGGAGCCGTCGGCCCCGTGGAACAGGACGCGGTAGACGACCCGGGCGCCCACGAAGCCGGCGGCGAGGATCGCCGCCGCCCGCAGGGGCCCGGGCCGGAAGATCATGATGCGGGGGCGGCCGGTTCGCCGTTGAGGGTGAAGAGCAGCTCGACGGCGTCGCCGGGCTCGAGCGGCTGAGTGGCCAGGCCCTCCTGCGCGTAGTTCCACTCGCCGTCCGCGGGCTTGACCCACAGCGACCAGTAGGCGAAGGCGGCGGGCATCGTCTCGCACTTCTCGAAGTAGTCCGAGCCGTCCTCGGCCGGGATCGCCTCGTCCTCGGCGGGCAGGCCGTTGACGCGGCACACGACCTGGTCGCCGTACTGGTCGGTGCCCTCGGTGGTGACACCGGTCGCGGCGAAGGCATCAGCGGCGACGATCGCGTCGTCGGCGCTCACGCACCAGGTGTTCGACACGTCGTCCGCGTCGCCCAGGGCGCTCGCGTCGACGACGACGGTGACGCCCTCGTCGCCGTCGCAGGCGTGCTCCACCGCGACGGACGCCTGGGTCGACGCCTCCGGGGTGGAGGAGGCCGTCGGCTCGGGCGACGGAGTCGAGCAGGCGGCGAGAGTGATCAGCAGAGCGGCGGATGCCGCGGCCACGGCCAGGGTGCGAAGAGTCGAGGTCACCGATCAAGGGTAGTCGGCGGCATCCCCTGTCCGGTTCCCGATGACGCCCGTATGACGCGCGCCGCCGCCCCGCCGTAGGCTGGGCGGGTGAGCGTTTCGGAACTGTTCGACGAAGATCTCTGGATGCCGGCGCCCGGCGCTCCCGACGGCGGTTACACCGACATCACCTCGCATGTCTCGAAGGACGGCCGCATCGCGCGGATCGCGTTCGATCGCCCCGAGGTGCGCAACGCGTTCCGGCCGCACACGGTCGACGAGCTCTACCGGGCGCTCGACATCGCGCGCCAGGATCCGCGCATCGGCGTCGTGCTGCTCACCGGCAACGGGCCGAGCCCGAAGGACGGCGGCTGGGCGTTCTGCTCGGGTGGCGACCAGCGCATCCGCGGCCGCGACGGGTACAAGTACTCGGACTCCGAGGAGTCCGTCGGGCCCGAGGCGCAGGCCCGGTCGGGGCGTCTGCACATCCTCGAGGTGCAGCGGCTCATCCGGTTCATGCCCAAGGTCGTGATCGCCGTGATCCCGGGGTGGGCGGCCGGCGGCGGGCACTCGCTCCATGTCGTCTGCGACCTCTCGATCGCGTCGGCCGAGCACGGGCGCTTCAAGCAGACGGACGCCGACGTGGGGTCGTTCGATGCCGGGTACGGATCGGCGTACTTCGCCCGGCAGATCGGGCAGAAGTTCGCGCGCGAGGTGTTCTTCCTCGCCGAGGAGTACTCGGCCGAGCGCGCCTATGAGATGGGCGCCGTCAACCGGGTGGTGCCGCACGCGGCGCTGGAACAGGAGGCCGTGGCGATGGCACGGACCATCCTCACGAAGTCGCCGACCGCGATCCGCATGCTGAAGTTCGCGTTCAACGCCGTCGACGACGGCATGGTGGGTCAGCAGGTGTTCGCCGGCGAGGCCACGCGCCTGGCCTACGGCACCGACGAGGCGGTCGAGGGCCGCGACTCGTTCCTGCAGAAGCGCGACCCCGACTGGTCGCCCTACCCGTGGCACTACTGATGTCGCGCACGCACGCTCCGCGGGAATCTACCCTTTCGCGGATCCTGAGCCCCGGGAATCGCGAAAGGGTAGATTCTCGCCGCGCGGGAGCACAGCGATGAAGCTCGAACCCGTCGTCGGCGACGACCCGCGCGAGATCCTCCGGGCGCTGCGCGGGGCGCTGCACGGAGCCGGCCCTGCGCTCGGACTCGGGATGGTCGATCGCCTGCCGTCCGAGGTGCGGGCCGGGACAGCCGTCGTGGTCACCACGTCGGGCTCCACCGGCGTTCCGAAGAGCGTCGTGCTGACCCGCGACTGTCTCACCGCCAGCGCGCTGGCGACCGCCGACCGCATCGGTGACGGCGCATGGCTGCTCGCGCTGCCCGCGAGCTACGTCGCCGGGCTGCAGGTGCTCGTGCGCTCGCTCGTCGCCGATCGCGAACCGGCCATCCTCTCCGGCGCCTTCACGCCGCAGGCGTTCGCGGCTGCCGCGCTCACCATGACGTCGTCGGTGGGCGGCGAACGCGTCCCGACCTACACATCGCTTGTGCCGGCGCAGCTGTCGAAGCTGCTCGACGCCGCCGACCACGACCCCCACATCCTCGCGGCGCTGCGCTCGTTCGAGCGCATCCTCATCGGCGGTCAGGCGCTGCCCGCCGCCACCCTGGAGCGCGCGGAGGCCGCGGGCGCGCGTATCGCCCGCACATACGGGTCGACCGAGACCAGCGGCGGCTGCGTGTACGACGGCGTGCCGCTGCGCGGTGTGCAGGTGCGCATCCAGCGCGGCGAGGTGCAGGTGGCGGGGCCGACTCTCGCCGAGGGATACCTCGGCGACCCGCAGCTGACCGACGCGGTGTTCGTGCGCGAGCCCGACGGCACGCGCTGGTACCGCACGGGGGATGCCGGTCTGTTCGAAGACGGCGTGCTGCGCATCCGCGGCCGCATCGACAACGTGATCGTCTCCGGCGGCATCAACGTCTCGCTGGACCGCGTCGAGCGCATCGTTCGCTCTGTGCCCGGGCTCGACGGAGCCGTGGTCGTCGGAGTGGCGGACGAACGCTGGGGAGAGGCATCCGTCATCGTGGCCTCGCGAGGCGAAGCCCTGCGACGGAGCGAGGCTGTGCAGCTCGACGAGGCGCGCGCGGCCGTGCAGGCCGAGATCGGACCCCACGCGCGGCCCACCCGGCTCGTGCTGGTCGACGAGCTCGTGACCCTTCCGTCAGGCAAGCCCGACCGCGAGGCGATCCGCCGCGCCGTCGCCGCGCTGCACTGACGCGCTACGCCGCCGGGTACGGCCCGGTCTGGACGACGCAGAACCTGTTGCCCTCGGTGTCTTCGAGCACGACCCAGTCGGCATCCTCGGGGTATTTGTCCCAGTCGACCTTGCGCGCCCCCAGCGCGAGCAGGCGCTCGACCTCGGCGGTCTGGTCCTCGGCGTACAGGTCGAGGTGGATGCGCGGCGGGTAGTGCTGCGGATACCCCGTGACCGACAGGGCGAGCGACGCTCCCGCTGCGGCCCAGTGCGCCTTGCCCGGCGGGTCGAGGATCACCCAGTCCTCGCTCGGCTCCCTCCGGTCGACGTACCCGAGAGCGGCCCGCCAGAAGTCGCCGGCGCGCCCGATGTCTTCGACGGTGAGGACGATGGATCCGATGCTCAGCATGCCGCCCATCCTGGGCGCCCCCGCCGACATCCGCTACGGGGTCGACAGACACGGGCACGCATGAACGGAGGTCCTATGATGTGCTCTCGTGGCAGGAACCCCCAGCAAGAAGCGCAAGACCGCGGGCCCGAAGAAGCAGCAGTCGCGCGGCAACCCGCAGAAGTCGCACATCTCGCGCGACCCCGCTCATGTCCAGAAGGCGACGGCCCGCGACTGGATCGGCGCCGCGCGCCTGCGCACCCTGCCGCTCGCGATCACGCCGATCCTGATCGGCTCCGGCGCCGCGATCATCGTGACCGACGTGTTCCACTGGGTGATCGCCCTGTTCTGCCTCATCGTGTCGGTGTCGCTGCAGATCGGCGTCAACTACGCGAACGATTACAGTGACGGCATCCGCGGCACCGACGACTTCCGCGTCGGTCCGTCGCGCCTCACCGCCAGCCGCCGCGCGAAGCCCCGCACGGTGCTGATCGTCGCGCTGGCGTTCTTCGCGATCGCCGCGCTCGCAGGTCTTGCGATCACGATCCGCACGCAGCAGTGGTGGCTCATCGCCGTCGGCGTCGTGTGCATCGTCGCGGCGTGGTTCTACACGGGCGGCAAGCGCCCGTACGGCTACTACGGGCTCGGCGAGCTGTTCGTGTTCGTGTTCTTCGGTCTCGTCGCGACGCTCGGCACGACGTGGGTGCAGGCGCTCGCCCTGCCGCAGGAGGCCTGGTTCGGCGCGGTCGGTGCGGGTCTCATCGCGTGCGCCGTGCTGCTCGCGAACAACCTGCGCGACATCGATCAGGACCGCACCGCCGGCAAGAAGACCCTCACGGTGCTGATCGGCCGGCGCGCGACGCAGGTGCTGTTCACCGTGTTCCTCGTGCTGGCGTTCCTCATCGCGGTGCTGCTCGCGTGGATCGGCTACCCGATCGCGTGGCTGACGCTGCTCGCGCTCCTCGCGGCCCTGCCCGCCATGCTGATCGTCTGGACCTACCGCGACCCCCGCGAGCTCGTCGTGGCCCTGGGCCTCACGTCGCTGACGTCGGTCGCCTACGGCGCGTTCCTCATGTGGGCCTTCATCGGCTGAGAATCGCGTGATCGGGATGCCGGAGCCGCCGGCATCCCGTCGCCCCGAACGCGCGGGACCTCAGGCCCGGGGGGAGTCGGGGGAGTCCGTGCCGGAGGCGGCGTCGGCGGCGGCATCCTCGGCATCCTCGTCGGAGACCGACGAGCGCGCCTTCGCGCGGCGGTCGGCGAGGCCGGTCGTCACGTCTTCGAGCGGCTTGCGCAGGAACAGCACCGACAGGCTGAGGCCGATGAGGGCGGCGAAGATCGCGGAGAGCCAGTAGTACTCGCGCATGATCGGGAACAGCATCATGATGCCGAACGGCACGAGAAACGCCAGCAGTCGCAGAACCGAGTAGACGATGGCGGAACGGGCTTTCACCCGTCCATCCTACGTTTGCGTCACGGAGGGCACCCCGGATGCCCGCTGTGCGCCGCGCCCGCCTAGGATGGAGGCATGGCTCGCGGGCTGCTCATTCTGGCCCTGGTGGCGACAGTGTTCTGGGTCTTCACCATCGTCGACTGCGCCATCCAGCCTCCGATCCGCCACCGCGGCGTGAGCAAGCCCGTGTGGGTGCTCATCGTGGTGCTGCTGCCGGTCCTCGGCGGCATCCTCTGGCTCGCCGTGGGCCGCGCCCGCGGCTCGGTCGCCGTGCTGCGCCGCGCGCCCGA
>PJUC01000296.1_pt1 | contig 25847 bp, 28 predicted proteins | sample 1512161 | NCBI WGS metagenome assembly PJUC01 (sample SAMN08177676, study PRJNA422409) | Soil metagenome, whole genome shotgun sequencing project. | isolation source: Soil enriched on filter paper | place: USA: Madison | collected 2015-01-15
CACGATGCAGAACGTGCAGGTGTTGTTGCACCCGACCGAGATCGACACCCAGCCGCTGTAGACGCTGTCGCGCTTGGTGGGCAGCGTCGACGGGAAGATCTCGAGGGACTCCAGGATCTCCAGCTCGGCCTCGCCGTTGTGGCGCGCGCGCTCGAGCAGGCTGGGGAGCGACCCCATGTTGTGCGTGCCGAAGACGACGTCGACCCACGGCGCCTTCTGCTGCACGACGTCCTTGTCCATCTGCGCGAGGCAGCCGCCGACGGCGATCTGCATGCCCTCGTGCTTGTCTTTGCGGGACTTCAGGTGTCCGAGCGTGCCATAGAGCTTGCCGGCGGCGTTGTCGCGCACAGCGCACGTGTTGATGACGACGACGTCGGCCTCCTCGCCGGCGTCGGCGCGGACGTAGCCGGCGCTCTCGAGCGAGCCCGACAGGCGCTCAGAGTCGTGCACGTTCATCTGGCAGCCGAACGTGCGCACCTCGTACGTGCGGGCGCGCCCGTCGGCGTCGTGCGATGCGACCGACGGCGCGATGAGGGTCGGTGTGGCGGAAGGGGAAGACATGATCACGCCATTCTACGAGCCGAGACGGCGAGCCCGTCCGGAAGAGCGGATGCCGCCACCGCGGTCAGTGCCGCGCCGCCGCATCCTCCAGCAGGACCAGGGCCCGTTCGATGTTCTCGCGAGCGGTCTGCTCGTAGCCGGCGACCCACTCCCCCTCGTAGCCGCGCACCACCGGTTCACTGGAGAGGATCAACGCGAAGTACAGACGCGACAGCTGCAGCCGGGCAGCGCCCGTCGGAGAGGCGAGCTCGTCGGCGAGGATGCCGGCGGCCGCGGTGTTGCCGGCGAGCAGGTCGGCATCCGGGTCGCCGTGCCCCAGCTGATCGGCGCCGGCGAGCTCGTGCAGCGGATCACCCCACAGGGTGCGCTCCGTGTCGATGATGCCCACGATGTCGAGCGACTCGGGGGCGACGAAGACATTCCCCGCCCACAGGTCGGTGTGGACGACGATGGGGTGCGCCACCGCGTCGAGCGCCGCGCTGTGGGCCGACACCGCCGCACGCACCCGTTCGGCCGGCAAGTCGACGCCCCACCGCGCCGCGTCGTCGAGGACGGCGTCGATCATGCGCTCGAACGCTTCGCGCCACGTCGCGCCGGCCAGGGCGGCGACCGCCGCCGGGTAGCCGAACCTCGGCGCCGGGACGCGGTGCAGGTCGGCCATCACCGCTCCCAGCCGGCGACGCACCACGGCGTTCTGCGCCTCGTCCAGCTGCAGCTCGAGCCACGGGACGCCAGGCAGATGCTCGGCGACCACGACGTCGGCGGCGACCAGGGATCGGCTGAAGTCGGTGTGCAGCACCTTCGGCACGGGTACGCCGCTGCCGCTCAGCATGCGGTACGTGAGTGCCTCGGTGCCGAGCAGGCCGAGTTCGTACCGGTACAGGCGTGACGTGTCGGCACCGACGATCTTCGCGACCGCACGGCTGCCGTCTGCGAAGTGCACGCGGTAGGCGGTGGCGAACATCCCGCCGGAGAGCGGATCGGCGGAGGCGAGCCGCCCCACCGGGGCGACCAGGTCGGCGAGCTGCTCGTCGTCGAGCACGAACTTCGTGAGCACTCGCTCACCCTACTGGCGCGCTGTGAGGGGTGTTCGCCGTGTGTCGACCTTCACCGCCGTCCCACCGATCAGCGTCATTCGAAGCGGACGCGCCCCACGGGACGGCTCAGCTCGTCCAGCGCCTGTCGGGTGGCGTTCATCGCGACCGGGCCGCCGTAGCCCCTCCGGGCGAGCTGACCGGCGAGCCGGCGGACGGCGACGTCACGTTCCAGGCCGCGCATCGACGTGGCCTTCGTGCGGGCGAACTCGAGGGCACGTTCGAAATCGTCGTCGGGCAGCTCCTCGAGTGCCGCGTCCGCCACGTCCCGAGGCACGCCGCGCTTGGCGAGGGTCTGAGCGATGGCCTTGCGCCCCTGTCCCTTGCGATCGGAGCCGGAGTGGACGAGCTGCTCGGCCAGCTTGGTGTCGTCGAGGTAGCCCAGGCGTTCGAATGAGGCGATGAGCTCGTCGATCCCCTCGTCGTCGAGCCCGTGGTCGCGCAGCACTCCGCGCGCCTCGCGCACCGACAGCGAGCGGGCGCGGAGCTTCTTGAGAAGGCTCTTCTCCGCGGCTTCTCTCGCATCGGCAGCGAGGCCCGCTGGATCCGGAGCGCGCAGGTGCGAGGTGTCGTTCCCGAACCTGTCGTATTCCTCATCGTCGGCGGGCTCCGGGTCATCGGCCCACGTCGCGTTCCATGCCGGTTCAGGCCGCGCGCTCGGCGCCGGCCCACCGAAGAGCGGGATGACGGGGGCGAGCGTCTCGGGCTCGCCCCCGTTCTCGTTCGTCATACCGATGCCCCCGGTTGCTGAGCCTGACGAGGCACCGGTTGCTGAGCCTGACGAAGCATCACGCCGGACGGCGGGCAGCCAGTTCGTCGGCCGTCGTGCCCTCGGCGGCAGCGCCGCGGGGCTGCCCGATACCGAGCTTGACCTTGATCTTCGACTCGATGTCAGCCGCGACGTCCTCGTTCTTGAGCAGGAAGTTGCGCGCGTTCTCTTTGCCCTGGCCGAGCTGCTCGCCGTCGTACGTGTACCACGCACCCGACTTCTTGACGATGCCGTGCTCGACGCCGAAGTCGATGAGGCTGCCCTCGCGAGAGATGCCGACGCCGTACAGGATGTCGAACTCGGCCTGCTTGAACGGCGGCGCCATCTTGTTCTTGACGACCTTGACGCGCGTGCGGTTTCCGACCGCCTCCGCGCCGTCCTTGAGCGTCTCGATGCGGCGGATGTCGAGGCGCACCGAGGCGTAGAACTTCAGCGCCTTGCCGCCGGCCGTGGTCTCGGGAGAACCGAAGAACACGCCGATCTTCTCGCGCAGCTGGTTGATGAAGATCATCGTCGTGTTGGTCTGGTTGAGACCACCGGTCAGCTTGCGGAGCGCCTGCGACATGAGGCGGGCCTGCAGACCCACGTGCGAGTCGCCCATCTCACCCTCGATCTCGGCCTTGGGCACGAGGGCCGCGACCGAGTCGATGACGATCAGGTCGATCGCACCGGAGCGCACGAGCATGTCGGCGATCTCGAGCGCCTGCTCACCGGTGTCGGGCTGCGACACGAGCAGCGCGTCGATGTCGACGCCGAGCTTCTGGGCGTAGTCCGGGTCGAGCGCGTGCTCGGCGTCGATGAACGCCGCGATGCCGCCGGCACGCTGCGCGTTGGCGATCGCGTGGAGCGTCAGCGTCGTCTTACCCGACGACTCCGGGCCGTAGATCTCGATGATGCGGCCACGCGGGAGCCCGCCGATGCCGAGCGCGACGTCGAGGGCGATCGAGCCGGTGGGGACGACCTCGACGGGAGCGCGCTCGTCGCTGCCGAGACGCATCACCGAGCCCTTCCCGAACTGCCGGTCGATCTGTGCGAGGGCCGATTCGAGGGCCTTCTCGCGGTCTGCGGGTGAGGGCATGTCGTGCTCCTTAGTGCTGGCGTTCCGTCGCCTGTAGGCTGTCGCGCTCCACCCCGGTGGGATGGACGCTGCGACAAGGCGTGTGGTGTCGTTCGACGTGGATCACGTTAGGGGTGGGTTCCGACATCGACCTTCGCCCGGCCCCGTCCCGTGGAAAACACGTCCTCGACACCTTCTGTGGAGGACACTACGCGGATCTCGAACAGATATTCGACGACACGCCGCGGCGCGGCGCGGAATCCGCGTCAGTTGCGACGAGGTTCCAGACGCCCTACGCCGTACCGGCGGTCCGCGGGCACATCCAGCTCTTCGCACAGCGCCAGCCACACCTCGCGCGGATCGACGCCGGCGTCGATCGCGTCGGAGGCGGTGCGTCCGCCCACCCGCGAGAGCACCAGATCGGTCACCACCGTGCTCGCCCTCCCGCCGAACTCATCTCTGACGGCGCGCTGGAATTCACTACGGCGCATAGCGGCGGGCGGTTCCTGAGCTCCGTCGAAGGGCGCGCGTCAGCGCAGCGACAGCTCGGCGTCGACCGAGGCCACCAGATCGTCGGGCACCACGTCGGGGAAGGTCTGCAGGCCCTCGAGCACCGAGATGCGGTCGCCGACCTCGCGCATGATGATCGAGATCGGGACGTCGAGCGCTTCGGCCACCGACGCGAGGATCTCGCTCGAGGCCTCCTTCTGGCCGCGCTCGACCTCGCTCAGATAGCCCAGAGCCACGCTCGCGCGGCTGGCCACCTGGCGGAGGGTGCGCCCCTTCTGCTGGCGGAAATCACGAAGCACTTCGCCGATCTCTTGACGTACCAGGATCATCAGGGCCCCTCCTCACTTCTGATTCCACCGTCGTCCGGGTGGCCAACAGTACAGCACCGGATGATGCCAATCTAATCCCGTGAACTGGGCAATGGGTGGGAATCACCGAATGTAACCCAGACGCAACATGGTCTGTTCCCTGCTGTCACGAAGAGCAGCGGATGCCTCACAGCACGTCGAGCGCCAGCTCGAGCACGCCCGTCACCGATGCCGCGCGGATCTCGTGGCGCGTCCCCGACAGTGCCAGCTCGACCGTCACGGCCGTCTCAGGAGTCACCACCGCGACGTGGACGGTGCCCACGGGCTTGCCGTCCTGCGGGTCGGGTCCGGCCACGCCGGTGGTCGCGAGCCCCACGTCGGCACCGAGCACGCGGCGCACTCCCCCGGCCATCGCGAGAGCCACATCGGCGTCGACGGCGCCCCGCTCGGCGAGCAGGGCCTCGTCGACGCCGAGCACCCGCGCCTTGAGATCGGTCGCATAGGCGACGATCCCCCCGCGCACGTGCGCAGATGCGCCCGGGATATCGACGAGCGTCGCGGTGACGCGTCCGCCGGTGAGGGATTCGGCTGCCGCGATCGACCAGGAACGGGCATCGAGCGCCCGCAGGACCGCGGCCGCGGCATCCGCCGTCACGACGACGTCCGCTTCTCGCGCGCGGCCCGCACCTCGCTCACGACGTAGTCGATGCCGCTCGCGATCGTGAGGACGACGGCGATCGTCATCGTCACGCCGTTGACCCAGAAGATCCATTCGCCGACCAGCGTCCACAGCGGCAGGAGCGCGAGCGAGAGCGCCAGCGCCTGCGCGACCGTCTTGAGCTTGCCCATCCAGGCGGCGGCGAGCACGTGGTCGCTGACCACCATGAACCGGTACACCGTGATGCCGATCTCGCGGATCAGGACGATGATCGTGACCCACCACGGCAGCTCGGCGAGGATCGACAGCCCGATGAACGCGAACCCCGTGAGCACCTTGTCGGCGATGGGGTCGAGGAGCTTCCCCAGATCGGTGACGATGTCGTGCTTGCGCGCGAGGTATCCGTCGATCCCATCGGTCGCGATCGCGACGATGAACAGGGCCGCCGCCCACCAGCGCAGGGCGCCGTCGGCGCCGGCGTCCGCCAGCAGCAGCCACAGGAAGACCGGTGCGCACAGGATGCGCACGACCGTGATCGTGTTCGGCAGCTGCCGCGGGATCGCCATGCGCCGAGCCTAGCCGTCGAGGTGCGTCAGTCGCGGCCCGTGAGGCCCCACGCGTCCTCGGAGCCCTCGTCGCCGTCCACCACCGGGTAGCCGTCGAACTGCGACGCGACGGCATCCTGACCGTAGTGATCAGGGGCCGCAGCCGCGGGCGCGGGCGCCGCGGCGGGCACGTCCTCGCCGCGCAGGCGCGCGAGCACCGCGGGCAGCTGGTCGGGCGACACGAGGACGTCGCGGGCCTTGGATCCCTCGGACGGGCCGACGATCTCGCGGGATTCGAGGAGGTCCATCAGACGCCCGGCCTTCGCGAAGCCGACGCGCAGCTTGCGCTGCAGCATCGAGGTCGAGCCGAACTGCGTCGAGATGATCTGCTCCGCGGCCGCGAGCAGCAGGTCGAGATCGTCACCGATGTCGGCGTCGATCTCCTTCTTCTCGGCCACCGCGGCCACGTCGGCGCGGTACTCCGGCCGTGCCTGCTGCGTGACGTGCTTGACGACCTGCTCGATCTCTTTCTCGCTGACCCATGCCCCCTGCACGCGCAGCGCCTTGGAGGCGCCCATCGGCAGGAACAGGCCGTCGCCCTGGCCGATGAGGCGATCGGCGCCCGGCTGGTCGAGGATGACGCGGGAGTCCGTGACGCTCGTCACCGCGAAGGCGAGGCGCGACGGCACGTTGGCCTTGATGAGACCCGTCACGACGTCCACCGAGGGCCGCTGCGTGGCGAGCACGAGGTGGATTCCCGACGCGCGGGCGAGCTGGGTGATGCGCACGATCGAGTCCTCGACATCGCGCGGGGCGACCATCATGAGGTCGGCGAGCTCGTCGACCACGACCAGCAGGTACGGGTACGGCTTGAGGACGCGCTCGCTCCCCGGCGGCAGCGTGATCTCGCCGGCGACGACCGCCTTGTTGAAGTCGTCGATGTGGCGGAAGCCGAACGACGCGAGGTCGTCGTACCGCATGTCCATCTCTTTCACGACCCACTGCAGCGCCTCGGCCGCCTTCTTGGGGTTCGTGATGATGGGCGTGATCAGGTGCGGCACGCCGGCGTACGAGGTGAGCTCGACGCGCTTCGGGTCGATCAGCACCATGCGCACGTCGGCGGGCTTCGCCCGCATCAGGAGGCTGGTGATCATCGAGTTCACGAAGCTCGACTTGCCCGAGCCGGTCGAGCCGGCCACGAGCAGGTGGGGCATCTTCGCCAGGTTGGCGACGACGTACCCCCCGCCGACGTCCTTGCCGACGCCGATGGTCATCGGGTGGGTCTGGGTGGTCGCGGTCTGCGAGCGCAGCACGTCGCCGAGCGTGACGATCTCGCGGTCGGTGTTCGGGATCTCGACGCCGATCGCGCTCTTGCCCGGAATGGGAGCGAGGATCCGCACCTCGTTCGAGGCGACGGCGTACGCGATGTTGTTGGTCAGCGCGGTGATGCGCTCGACCTTCACACCCGGTCCGAGCTCGATCTCGTACTGCGTGACCGTCGGGCCGCGCGAGAAGCCGGTCACGCGCGCGTCGACCGAGAACTGGTCGAGCACGCTCGTGATCGCGCGCACGGTGTCGTCGTTGGCCTGCGAACGCGCGACGTGCGGTGAGCCCGCCGCGAGCGAGTTGACGGACGGCAGCCGGTAGGGCGCGGCCGGCGCACCCGACTCGGGTGCCGTGCCGATGCCGTCGAGGCCGGGGAGCAGGCCGTCGTCCTCGATGACCTCGGCGTCATCGCGCAGCGACGTGCGCGAGGACGTCGCTGCCTTGGCAGCCGACAGCACGGCGGGGTCGATCACCTCGGTGAGCGCGTCTGTCGCGGGTGCCGGAGGCGGCGTCGTCGGCGGCACGATCGCCTGGTCGAAACCGCCCTGAGTCGACCCCAGCAGCTCCGTGAGGTCCTGCGATCCGAGCCCCTCCCCGGGGTCCTTCTCGCGCCCGGTCTTGTTGCGGCGCCAGAACGGCAGCGACGTGTCGCCTTCGTCGTCGCCCACGGCCGCGGGTGCGGCATCCGCCGGCTTCTCTTCGCGCGGTTCGGCGCCGAACATCCACGCGTACAGCTCGCCGAGGCGACGGCCGATGCGGTTGGGCGGGGTCTTGGTGATGATCAGGATGCTGAGCACGGCCAGCAGCGAGAGCGCGATGTACGCACCCACATCGGTGAGCACGAACGCGAGCGGTTCGCCGAGCATCCACCCGAACAGTCCGCCGGCCTCGCTGAGCGCCGGGAGGCCCTCGCTCGGCTGCGGCCGGCCGCCTGCGACGTGGCAGAACCCTGCGATCGTGACGATGAGCAGGCCGAAGCCGATGCCGACGCGTCCGTTGTCGTGGACGGACGACGGATGCCGGAACATCCAGCCCGCGAGCATCAGCAGCAGCACCGGCAGCACGAACGCCTCACGGCCGATCAGGCCGCCCACCGTGTAGGCGCTGATCGTCGTGGCGACCTCGTTGCCGATGAAGAACCACTCGTTGACCGCCCCGGCGATCGCCAGCAGCACGAGCAGGAACGGGAACCCGTCGCGACGCTGCTCCTTCTCGAGCGCCTCGGGACCGAAGGCTCGGAACAGCCCGCCGGTGGCATGCGCGAGGCCCATCCAGGCACGCGTGATGACGGGCGGCCGATCCGGCTCACCCACGTACCGCTTCGGCGCCGGGGCGGGCTTGGCCGCCGCCGGCTTCCGCGCGCTCGACGACGGCGTCGAGCGACCGCTCGACGCCGCGTTCGAAGACGCGCGCGACCCCTTGGTCGGGCTGCTGCTCCTGGCCATCCCTCCACGGTAGGCGGGAGGGCGGACATTTCCGCGGAACCACGCCGCTGGGGCCCTATCGCAGGCGCTTGACCATGGTGTCGCGTCCGACGCCGCTGCGCACGACGGCGAAGCCCTCGCTGCGGTACAGCGTCGTCGCGAAATTGCCGCGCTCGACGCTCAGGCTCAGGCGGGCGAAGCCGTCGGCGCGCGCCTTGTCGCACAGTCGCTGCAGGAGCGCCCGCCCCACCCCGTGGGCCCGCCACACCGGCCGTACGCCGATGATCAGCTCGGGCACACCGGTGCCGACGTACCCGAATCCGGGGTCGGTGCGGGGCAGCATCCGGTACCACGCGGCGCCGACCGGACCTCCCGCGGCGTCCTCGGCGACGAAGCCCGCATCGCCCGGCCTCATCCACCCGGCGACGTAGCGCCGATGGTCGTCGCCGCCGATGATCTCGTGCCGCGGACGGCCCGTGCCCTGACGCCAGTTGGCCGCCTCGACGACCATGTCGCCGAGGAAGGACCCGTCGGCGGGCACCGCAGGGCGGATGCGGAACGAGGAGACCACGCGCCGATGGTACGGCGCGCGTGTTTCAGCGGTGTGTCGGCGACGCCCGGCCGCCCGCGCGGCGACCGGCACACCGCCGGTCACCGCGGCAGGAGCCGTGGTCCGGATCAGGCTTCGATGACCAGCGGCACGATCATCGGGCGCCGGCGCAGCGACTGGTTGACCCAGCGGCCGATGGTGCGGCGGACGACCTGTGACAGCGCGTGCGAATCGCGGACGCCGGACTGGGCCGCCTCGGCGAGCGCCGCGGCGATCTTCGGCTTGACGTCCTCGAACACGGAGTCGTCCTCGGCGAAGCCGCGGGCGTGCACCTCGGGGCCAGAGATGACCTTGCCGGTCGTCGCGTCGACGACGACGATGACCGAGATGAAGCCCTCTTCGCCGAGGATCCGTCGATCCTTGAGGTCGGCGTCGGTGATCTCGCCGACGGTGGACCCGTCGACGTACACGAACCCGAGGTCGAGCTGGCCGACCACCTCGGCGACCCCGTCGCGCAGGTCGATGACCGTGCCGTTCTCTGCGAGCAGCGTGCGCTCCTCGGGGATGCCGGTGTCCTGGGCGAGGCGGGCGTTGGCCATGAGGTGCCGGTACTCGCCGTGGACCGGCAGCACGTTGCGCGGCTTGAGGATGTTGTAGCAGTAGAGCAGCTCGCCCGCCGCGGCGTGGCCCGACACGTGCACCTTGGCGTTGCCCTTGTGCACGACGTTCGCGCCGAGCTTGGTGAGCCCGTCGATCACGCGGTAGACCGCGTTCTCGTTGCCGGGGATGAGGCTGGACGCCAGGATCACCGTGTCGCCGGGGCCGGGCTCGATCGCGTGGTCGAGGTTGGCCATGCGACTGAGCACCGCCATCGGCTCGCCCTGCGAGCCGGTGGACATGTAGACGATCTGGTCGTCGGGCAGGTCGCGCGCCTTCTTGTAGTCGATGAGGACGCCGTCCGGCACCTTGAGGTAGCCGAGGTCCTCGGCGATCGTCATGTTGCGGACCATGCTGCGGCCGAGGAACGCGACCCGACGGCCGTGGGCGGCGGCGGCATCCAGCACCTGCTGAACGCGGTGGACGTGACTGGAGAAGCTCGCGACGACGACGCGACGCGGCGCCTTGCCGATCACCTGGTCGAGCACCGGTCCGATCGACCGCTCGGTGGGCGTGAAGCCCGGCACGTCGGCGTTGGTCGAGTCGACCAGGAACAGGTCGACGCCCTCTTCGCCGAGCCGCGCGAACGCGCGCAGGTCGGTGATGCGGCCGTCGAGCGGCAGCTGGTCCATCTTGAAGTCGCCGGTGGCCAGCACGAGACCCGCGGGAGTGCGGATCGCGACGGCGAGCGCGTCGGGGATGGAGTGGTTCACCGCGACGAACTCGAGCTCGAACGGGCCGAGGTTCTCGCGCTGCCCCTCGGCGACGGTCAGGGTGAAGGGCTTGATGCGATGCTCTTTGAGCTTCGCCTCGACGAGGGCGAGGGTGAGCCCCGAGCCGATGAGCGGGATGTCGCTCTTCAGCTTGAGCAGGTACGGCACCGCGCCGATGTGGTCCTCGTGGCCGTGCGTGAGCACGACGCCGACGATGTCGTCGAGCCGCTGCTTGATCGGCTCGAAGTCCGGCAGGATCAGGTCGACGCCGGGCTGGTGCTCCTCGGGGAAGAGCACACCGCAGTCGACGATGAGCAGCTTGCCGCCGTACTCGAACACGGTCATGTTTCGGCCGACCTCGCCGAGGCCGCCGAGCGGGACGATCCGCAGCGTGCCCGCAGTGAGCTCAGGCGGGTCGTAGAGGGTGGTGGGCATAGGAGGCCTCCTCCGGATGCCGGAGCATCCGTTCATCTGTCATGCCTCGCGGTGCGACGGCATGATCCGTCATCTCGTGGTGCCCGAGACCTTCGGCAGCGCACCTCCGGCGGCGGCGTTGCGGTCGGGGCGGAAGTTCGAGAAATCAGCACCGGGCACGTCGGTGACGAGGGCGAGCTCGTCCTCGATCATCGCGGCCTCCCACTCCTCCGGGCCGACCAGCGGCAGCCGGACGCGGGGGCTGCCGATGCGGCCCAGCCCGTGCAGGACGTACTTCGTCGACACGGTGCCGGGCACGTGGGTCATGAGGGCGCGCACGAGGGGCTCCAGGCGCTTGTGCTCGGCGGTCGCGGCGGCGAGGTCGCCGCGGTTGACGGCATCCACGATCACGCGGTACGGCTGGGCAGCGACGTTCGCCGTCACGCCGATGAGCCCGGTCGCGCCGATCGCCAGATGAGGCAGCACGTTGGCGTCGTCGCCCGAGAAGTACATGAGGTCGGTCTGGTTGAGCACGCGGCTCACCTCGCTGAAGTCGCCCTTGGCGTCCTTGATGGCGAGGATGTTCGGATGCTTGGCCAGCCGCAGGATCGTCTCGTACTTGATCGGCACGCCGGTGCGGCCGGGGATGTCGTACAGGATGACCGGCAGGTCGGTGGCATCGGCGACGAGGCGGAAGTGCGTGAGGATGCCCGCCTGCGTGGGCTTGTTGTAGTACGGCGTGACGATCATGATGCCGTCCGCGCCGGCCTTCTCGCTGGCCTTGTAGAGCTCGATGGCGTGCGCGGTCTCGTTGGACCCGCCGCCCGTGATGATCTTCGCCCGTCCGGCCGAGACTTCCTTGCCCACCTCGACCAGGCGGAGCTTCTCCGCGTCGGTGAGGGTCGACGTCTCACCCGTGGTGCCGGTGACGACGATGCCGTCGGCGCCCGAGGTGATGACGTCGTCGATGTGCTTCTCGACAGCGGGCCAGTCGACCTCGCCGTCGGCCGTCATCGGGGTGACGAGCGCGACGAGCACCTGTCCGAAGGGGTTGCCCGTATGCGTCATGAGTTCAGGTTATCGGGATGCCGCACCCGCCGCGTACGGCCGGCCTCTGACGGCGGGCCGTTCAGCGCCCGCGTTCGCCGATGCGTGCCGCCAGCGACGCGGGCGCGAACCGCGCGAGCGCGACGAGCACCTTGTACCGCAGGGACGGGATCGACACGGCCGCGCCACGGGCGGCGTCGCGCAGCGACTCGGCGACGACGTCGCTCGCCTGCAGCCACATGACCTCGGGCACGCCCTCCTGGCCGGGGCCGAGGCCCATCCGCTCGTGGAAGTTCGTGTGGGTGTACCCCGGGCACACCGCCGTCACGGTGACGCCGCGCGACCGGTAGCGGCCGTTCGCCCAGCGGCTGAAGCTGACGAGCCATCCCTTGCAGGCGCCGTACGTCGAGCGCGGGATGAACGCGGCCACCGAGGCCACGTTGACGACCCGGCCGTGGCCGCGCTCGAGCATCGCCCGCAGCGCCGCATGCGTGAGGCGCATCGGCACCTCGATGTGCAGCTGCAGGTGGCGCACCTCGTCTTCGATGTCGTTGGTCTCGAAGGCGAGCGGGAGGCCGAACCCGGCGTTGTTCACGAGGATCTCGACGGGCCTGTCGCGATCGGCGACGCGGGCCACGACCTTGTCGCGCTGACGGGGCTTCAGCAGGTCGGCCGCGAGCACCTCGACCTCGACGCCGTAGAGCCTCCGCAAGCGGGTGGCGAGCTCGTCGAGCGCGTCGCGGTCGCGTGCGACGAGCACGAGGTCGGCGCCCTTGGCCGCCAGCTGCCGCGCGTACTCGGCGCCGAGCCCGGAGCTCGCGCCGGTGATGAGTGCCGTCTTGCCCATGCGCGCCAGCCTATTGCCGCGCTAAGGGGTGCGCACGAGAGAGAGGAAGCGATAGCGGATGCCCGAGCTCGAGGTCGCCCACTCCCCCTGACCGCCCGCCGCCGGCGTCCACGCCGAGCGATCCGGCGCACGGGTGTCGCCGTCGACGTCGAGGTCGAGCTCGGTGACCTCGAGCCGGTCGGCGTAGGCCATCGCCTCACGGTACAGCTGGCCGCCGCCGATGACCCAGACCCACTCGGAGCCGCTCGTCTCCGCCAGGGTCAGCGCAGCCTCGAGCGATGCGGCGCGCTCGGCGCCGGCATCGTGCCAGTCCTGCTGACGGGTGACCACGATGTTGCGCCGCCCGGGCAGCGGGCGGAACCGCGCCGGGAACGACTCCCACGTGCGGCGGCCCATCACGACCGGCGCCCCGAGCGTGATCGCCTTGAAGTGCGCCAGATCCTCGGGCACATGCCAGGGCATGCCGCCCTGCGCGCCGATCACGCCGTCGTGCGCCTCGGCCCAGATCAGGCCGACACGGCTGAGGGCTGTGCGCGCCGTCATACCGCGACCGCGGCGCGGATCGCGGGGTGGTGCTGGTAGTCCTCGACGACGAAGTCGTCGTAGCGGTAGTCGAAGATCGAGTCGGGCTTGCGGGCGAACCGCAGCGTCGGGTACGGGTAGGGATCCCGCGTCAGCTGCTCGCGCACCTGGTCGACGTGGTTGTCGTAGATGTGGCAGTCGCCGCCGGTCCAGACGAAGTCGCCCGGCTCCAGGCCCGTCTGCTGCGCGACCATGAGGGTCAGCAGTGCGTACGACGCGATGTTGAAGGGGACGCCGAGGAAGAGGTCGGCACTGCGCTGATAGAGCTGGCACGACAGCCTGCCGTCGGCGACGTAGAACTGGAACAGCGCATGACACGGCGCCAGCGCCATGTCGGGGATGTCGGCCGGATTCCACGCCGACACGATGAGCCGCCGAGAGTCCGGGTTGGTGCGGATCTGCTCGATCACCTGCGAGATCTGGTCGATGCTGCCGCCCGACGGCGTCGGCCACGACCGCCACTGCACGCCGTAGACCGGGCCGAGCTCGCCTGCGGCATCCGCCCACTCGTCCCAGATCGTGACGCCGTTCTCCTGCAGCCACGCCACGTTGGACTCGCCGCGCAGGAACCACAGCAGCTCGTAGGCGATCGACTTGAAATGGACCCGCTTGGTCGTGATGAGCGGGAAGCCCTGCGACAGGTCGAACCGGATCTGCCGCCCGAACGCGCTCGTCGTGCCCGTTCCGGTGCGGTCGTCCTTGTGCGTGCCGTGTTCGAGCACGTCGCGCAGCAGGTCCTCGTAGGGGGTGGGGATCGGCGTCGTCACGGCTGCCACGATACCCGCGCCGCCGTGGCGCGGGGCCGTCCCTCGCCGCGGCGGAGTGTTACGGCCGTCCCGTCATATTCACGCATCCGAGCCCGGGCCGGCCGAAAGGGGTTAGCCTGATCTGCTGTGACCCTCGTCGGTGCCGTTATCGTGCTGGTGCTGCTGCTCGCCGGCAGCGCGGTGCTCGGCGTCCTCCTCAACCGTCGCGCCACCCGTCCGCGCCACGATGTCGCGCACGAGGTCATCGAGCCGCACCGTCTGGGCGCCGACGGGCTGGGCGAGGTTGCGACGCTCCTGCAGTTCAGCACCGAGATGTGTGCCCGCTGCCCCGGCGTCCACCGCGTGCTCTCGGCGATCGCCGACGACCATGAAGGCGTGCGGCACCTCGACGTCGACCTCACTCACCGGCCCGACATCGCCCGGCACTTCCATGTGCTGCAGACTCCGACGACGCTCGTGCTCGATCGTCACGGCGTCGTGCAGACCCGCTTCGGGGGCACCCCCGGCCGTGACGTGCTCGAACTCGAGCTCAACCGTCTGATCGCGGAGGATGCGAATGTCTGATCGAGCGGTCCCCACGCCCTCGCGGTCCCGCCCGCCCCGCGGCACCGTCGACCCCCGCGCCCCGCGCTTCGCCGCCGCCGTCACCTCGGTGCTCCTGCTGATCACCCTCTTCTTCGGGCTCACGGGGCTGTCGACCGCCCAGACCGCCGACGGCGCCTGGCTGATCACCCAGGCGAGCGTCGCGGAGCGCATCCTCGACCCCGGCTTCCTGCTGCTGCTGCTCGCCGCCGTCCTGTTCCTGTGGAGCGTCGCCTGGCCCCGCACCGCACCGTGGGGGGCGCTGTACCGCAGCGCCGTCGCACCGCGCCTGGCACCGCCGACGGAGTGGGAGGACGCCCGCCCGCCGCGCTTCGCGCAGGGCGTCGGCCTGTTCGTCTCGGCCATCGGCCTCGTGCTGCAGCTGTTCGGCGTGCCCTGGGCACTGCCCATCGCGGCGGCGATGGCCTTCGTCGCAGCGTTCCTCAACGCCGTGTTCGGCCTGTGCCTCGGCTGCCAGCTGTACCTGCTGCTGCAGCGTGCCGGCATCCTCGGACGGGCCCGGCCGGCCTCGGTCTGACGCCCGCCGCCCGGGCGCCGCGCCCGGGTCGACCGTCACCATCGCGCCGCGGCATCCCTCGCGATTAGGCTGACGCGTGACGTCCGGAACACGGACGCGCCACGAGCGAGGAGGCCCCCATGACCGTCACCAGCGAAGCCAAGAGCACCTGGAAGGGCAGCCTGTTCGAAGGCGCGGGCGAGGTCTCGCTCGCCTCGTCGGGCGCCGGAACGTTCGCCGTCAACTGGAAGGCCCGCAGCGAGGGCTCCACGAGCGTCACGACGCCCGAAGAGCTCATCGCCGCGGCGCACGCGTCCTGCTTCAACATGGCGCTGTCCAACGCCCTCGCCGAGAACGGCACACCGCCCGAGCAGGTCGACACGACGGCGTCGGTGACGTTCAAGCCCGGGACCGGCATCACCGGCAGCCACCTCAACGTCAATGCCGTCGTGCCAGGTCTGTCGCCCGAGGACTTCGAGCGCATCGCGCAGAGCGCCAAGGCCGGCTGCCCCGTCTCGCAGGCGCTCGCGGGCGTCGAGATCACCCTCGAGGCGACGCTTGCCTGATTCGTCGCGCCGCGCCGGCGGCGGCCGCGTGGTCGTCGCCGGCGCGTCGGGGCTCATCGGACGCGCCCTCGTCGAGAGCCTCCGCGCCGACGGGCTCGAGGTGACGACGCTCGTGCGCCGCCCGGCCGAGGCAGCCCACGAGGTGGAGTGGCTCACGACGGAGATGCCGCTCGATCCGTCCGTGCTCGACGGCGCGGATGCCGTCGTCGGGCTCAACGGCGCGAGCATCGGGCGCTTCCCATGGACCCCGACGTACAAGAGCACGCTGCTGTGGTCGCGCATCACGCCGACGCGCGCCCTGGCGCGCGCCGTGCGAGAGCTCGGGACAGATGCTCCGCACTTCGTGTCGGCGTCCGCCGTCGGCTACTACGGCTCGGTGCCGGGTGCGCGGCTGGACGAGACCGCTCCGCGGGGCGAGTCGTTCCTCGCCGACCTGTGCGGCGAGTGGGAATCCGCGGCGCTCGGCGCCGGACCGGACGCGCGGGTCTCGATCCTGCGCACCGCCCCCGTGGTGCACGCCGAAGGGGTGCTCAAGCCGCTGCTCGTCCTCACCCGGCTCGGAGTCTCGGGGCCGATCGGGCGCGGCACGCAGGTGTGGCCGTGGATCTCGCTCGACGACGAGGTCCGCGCGATCCGCCATGTGATCGACCGGCGGCTCACCGGCCCGGTGAACCTCAGCGGGCCGACGCGTGCCACCGCCAACGACCTGGGTTTCGCGCTGGCCGTGCGCATGAACCGTCCGTACCTGCTGCGGGCTCCGGTGTGGGGCATGAAGCTCGCGCTCGGCGCCGACGCGACCGAGGCGCTGCTCACGACCGACGCGCACGTCGTGCCTGACGCGCTGACCGCGTCAGGATTCGCCTTCGCACATCCGACCGTCGAGGACGCCGTCGCTGCGGCGGTGCCGCCGGCATCCTGACCCGACGTCAGCGGGGGCGATCGGCCTTCTCGAGCCGGATCGCCGTGCGCACGGCCTCGCGCGCACGCCGTCGGTCGCCGGCCGCGTCGTACGCGACGCCGAGCCGGTACCAGACCCTCCAGTCGTCGGGGTGCGCCTCGGCGGCCGCCCGGTACGCCGGGAAGACGGCATCCGCGTCCTCGCGCATCACGCGACCGCTCGGGCGCACCGACACGACCTCGTCGGGCAGCGCGCCCTCGGATTCCAGACGCCGGCCGAGCTGCTCGGCGCGGACGCCGAACCACAGTTCCCGGCCGAGCGCCCAGGTCGCGATGAGCGGCAGCACGACGAGCGCCACGCCCATGGCGATGCCGACGGGGTCGCCGCTGATCAGGAGCAGCCACGCGCGCTGCCCCACCAGCACGATGTACAGCGCAAGCAGCGCCGCCACGACGGCGACGCCGATGCGTGCGCTCATCGTCCGTTCGCGAAGGTCTCGGTGGCCCGCGCGACCTGACCGGGCACGCCGCCCTCGTCGACGGGCGCGTCGTCGGCCGGTGCTGCCGGGCGTCCGATGCCGATGTCGATGAGGCTGTCGAGGCCGACCGTGACGCCCTTCGCATCGCGGGCCGCGGCGAGGGCGAGGCGGATGCCGGAGGCATAGGCCTGCGCCGGCTCCACGGTGTCGTGCACGATCGTGAGCGACTCCCCCGCACCCGAGAGGATCGTCTCCTGCCGGGCGACGACACCCGGACGGCGGAGGGAGTGGATCGGGACGCTGGCGACCTGCTGGCCGCGGGCGCGCTGGTCGACGTGCGGCGATTCGACCGGGCCGACGGCCTCGCGCGCCGCGGCGATGAGCTCGGCGGTCCGCACGGCGGTGCCGCTCGGCGAGTCGATCTTGGTCTCGCGGTGCGACTCGACGATCTCGATGGACGGGAAGAACGGTGCGACAGCGGCGGCCAGGGCGGAGCCGAGCACCGAGCCGAGCGAGAAGTTCGGGATGAAGACCGCGCCGGTGCCGGCTGCCTCGACGAGCGGCCGGACGAGGGCGATGCGTTCGGCGGACCATCCCGACGTGCCGATCAGCACGTTGACGCCCCGCTCGATGGCCGCTCGTACGACGTCGATCGACACCGCGGGCGTCGACGCGTCGACCACGAGATCGGCGCCGTCGAGCTCCGACAGCTCGGAGCGCGAGGTGAGCACGGCCGTGATCTCGAAGCCGGGCTCGGACTCGACGACCTCGCGGATGATGCCGCCCAGCTTTCCGGTTCCGCCGACGATGGCCACGCGTGTCGTCATGCCCTCCATCCTAGGCGGCGCCTGGGAACGCCGGATCTCGTGCGTCACGGCCGGGCGCACGCAGCGCCTACGCTGGATCCGTGGTGACACTGCGCCCCTCCCCCGCCGATGCGCCCGACGCGCATGCGCTGCTCGACGAGTACTTCCGCTCCCGCACCGTCGGCTTCGCCGCGCAGGGCGTCGCCTACCGCACGACGTTCCCCGATCCCGCCGCCTTCGTCCCGCCCGCGGGCGTCTTCGTCGTGCTCGACGACGACGAGGGAGCACCGATGGGATGCGGCGGCATCCGCATGATCGCGCCAGGACCCGAAGGCGTGCGATACGAGCTGAAGCACCTGTACCTGCGGCCCGAGACGCGCGGTCGCGGCTGGGGGCGTCTGCTGGTCGAGGACCTCGTCGAGCGGGCCCGGGGCTTCGGCGCCGCAGAACTTGTGCTCGACACGCACCACTCCCTCGAAGCGGCCGGCGCCCTCTACGCGCGGACCGGCTTCGTCGCGATCGAGCCCTACAACGACAACCCGAACGCGTCGCGCTGGTACGGGAAGCGTCTCTGACGCCGCCGGATCAGACCGGCCGGCGTCAGACGGGATAGAGCTCGGGTAGACCCGTGCGCAGCTCGACCGGCAGGTGGGCCATGTCGTTGTGCGACAGGAGCGTCCACGGTCGGCCCTGCTTCTGAGCGATCACCGTCAGGCCGCAGTGCGCCTGGTTGAGCGTCATCCAGCGCCACTCCGGCGCCTGCAGCACTTCGCGCACGAACCACGAGATCACGAAGTTGTGCGTGATCAGCAGCTCGTGGACCTCGCCGCGCTTGCGCACCAGGAACTCGCTCGTCGCATCGGCCATCTGTGCGCGGCCGGCCTCGACCTCGGCCTCGGTGACCGACCCGAAGAACGGCTCGAAGGCGGCCGGCGTCTCGTCGGTCATACCGGTCGGCACGCAGTCGAACAGCAGCGAGGACGCTTCGGGCTGCACCGACGGCATCCGCTCCCCCACCGCGCGCGCGGTCTGGCTCGCGCGCTCCAGCGGGGAGTGCCACACCGCATCGAACGGCACGCCCGACAGCCGGTCGGCCAGGAGCGCCGCCTGGCGCCGCCCGCGTGGCGAAAGGGGGCCGTCGGCCAGTCCGTGCTCGGCGTCCTGGTGCTCGCCATGCCGCACGAGATAGATGTAGTGCGTCACACCGCTCACTTCACCATCGAGGTATTCCGGGGGATCATCGGCCCGGTCGTGCGGGCACGCCACCCACACTACGTCACCGCTGGACGAGGAGGGATGCCGCCACCCGGGGACTGTGGAGAACCGCGGCCGACTACTCCGCGGCCCGCGCGATATCGGCCAGCTGGCTGCGGCTCAGCCGCACGCCGACGCCCTGCACGAGCTCGTCGACGTGCGCGGGCGCGTACGCGTTCACGATCGGCGCGGTGACGAGCTTCTGTGAGAGGAGCCACGCAACCGCGACCGCGGCATCGGGCACGCCGAGCTCGGCGCCCACCGCGTCCAGCGCCCGCAGGGTGCGTCCGCCGCGGCGGTTGAGATTGGCCGCCAGCTGCGCCCCGCGCACCGAGAGCGCGCCGCGCAGCTTCGAGCGCTGCCGGCCCGCGAGGAACCCGTGCTCGAGGGCGTGCGACGGCGTCACGGCCATGCCCTGCGCACCGGCGACCAGCCGCAGATCGGCGTCGAACTCGTGACGGCGCAGCACGTTGAACGGGACGTCGAGCACCGTGATGCGGGGGTAGCCGGCAGACGCGAAGATGCGCGCCTCGACCAGCTGGGCCGCCGTGTAGCCGATCGCGCCGAGCGCGCGGGCCTTGCCGGCCTCGACGAGCCATTCCGCCGTGGCCCGCGTGTCTTCGCGGGACGCGGTGCTCCCCGACGTCGCGTCGAGGTAGAGCACGTCGATGCGGTCGGTCCGCAGCCGCGTGAGCGACGCCTCGACGGCGCGCACGAGGTTGACGGGGTCGAGACCGGGGTTGTCGGCGTGCCCGCCGACGCGAACTCCGAGCACGATGTCGTCGCGGAGTCCGCGGGAGTGCAGCCACTGGCCGATGATGTGCTCACTGCGTCCGCTCGCGAAGCTGTCGGAGGTGTGCACCGCGTTGCCCCCGAGCTCGACATAGGTGTCGAGGATCGCGTGGCTCGATTCGAGGTCGACGTTCCAGCCGAACTCCGCACCGCCGAGGATCAGCGGGAAGACCTGAGGTCCGCCGTCGCCCAGGGCGACCCGGATGCTGCTGCCGACAGCAGGCCCCTGCACCGGGATCGGTGCGGACGGATGAGGCCCGCGGACGGGGGTGTCGCCGGACGCGGCAGGGGCACCGGCATCCGGACTCGCCGAACCGAGCGCCGAGTCAACGCCGAAATAAGCCATGTGCCACCCCCTCACGACGACCCTCGCCTGGCGGCTCGGAGTTCCTCGTGATCACTTGTTCGCACCCCCCGGCGCGTACTAAGAGGGTAGGCCAGTCCGGACAGCGCACCGTGCACTGAGGCGAACTGCCGATAAACATTACATAACGCTTTGGTCACGAAGCCTTGATATCCGGCGTTCTGTCCCCCGTTCGGAGGACAGCCGGCCCGGAATCCCGACCGGACGACGGATGCCCGCCCCCACCATGAAGGAGGGAACGGGCATCCGCGTGATACGAGACGATCAGCCTTCGGCGGGAGCCTCCGGGCCCTCGCTGGCCGCTGCGCGGCCTTCCTGGTCAGCAGCCTCCTCGAGAACGGGCTCGAGCGACAGCTTGCCGCGGTCGTCGATCTTGGTGATCTTGACGAGCAGCTTCTGACCGACCGACAGGACGTCCTCGACGTTCTCGACCCGCTTGCCGCCGGCGAGCTTGCGGACCTCGCTGACGTGCAGCAGGCCGTCCTTGCCGGGCAGCAGCGAGATGAACGCGCCGAACGTCGCGATCTTCACGACGGTGCCGAGGAACTGCTCGCCGACCTCCGGGTTGGTGGGGTTGGCGATCGCGTTCACCTGCGCACGGGCCGCCTCGGCCGAAGGGCCGTCGGTCGCGCCGATGTAGACGGTGCCGTCCTCCTCGATCGAGATCTGCGCGCCGGTCTCGTCCTGGATCGCGTTGATCGTCTTGCCCTTCGGGCCGATCAGCTCGCCGATCTTGTCGACCGGGATCTGCACGCTGATGACGCGCGGCGCCGTCGGAGCCATCTCGTCCGGGCCGTCGATCGCGGCGTTGAGCACACCCAGGATCGTCAGACGCGCGTCCTTGGCCTGCGTGAGCGCCGCCGACAGCACCGACGACGGGATGCCGTCGAGCTTGGTGTCGAGCTGGATCGCGGTGACGAACTCGCTGGTGCCGGCGACCTTGAAGTCCATGTCGCCGAGGGCGTCCTCGGCACCGAGGATGTCGGTCAGCGCGGCGTAGCGCGTCTGGCCGTCGACCTCGTCCGACACCAGGCCCATCGCGATGCCGGCGACCGGGGCGCGCAGCGGCACACCGGCGTTCAGCAGCGACAGGGTCGAGGCGCACACCGAGCCCATCGACGTCGAGCCGTTGGAACCGAGAGCCTCGGACACCTGACGGATCGCGTACGGGAACTCCTCGCGGCTGGGCAGCACCGGCACGAGCGCGCGCTCGGCGAGGAAGCCGTGCCCGATCTCGCGACGCTTCGGGCTGCCGACACGGCCGGTCTCACCGGTCGAGTAGGGCGGGAAGTTGTAGTGGTGCATGTAGCGCTTGCTCGTGACGGGCGACAGCGAGTCGATCTGCTGCTCCATCTTGAGCATGTTCAGCGTGGTGACGCCGAGGATCTGCGTCTCACCGCGCTGGAAGATCGCCGAGCCGTGGACGCGCGGGATGACCTGCACCTCGGCGTCGAGCGGGCGGATGTCGGCGAGTCCGCGGCCGTCGATGCGGACGCCCTCGGCCAGGATGCGGCCGCGCACGATCTTCTTGGTCACCGACTTGTAGGCGGCCGAGAACTCGAGCGTCGCCACGGCGGGCAGCTCGTTCGCCTCGACGGCGGCGATCAGCTCGGCCTTGACACGGTCCTTGATCGCGTCATCGGCGTTCTGGCGCTCGATCTTGTCGGCGATCTGGTAGACGCCCACGAGGTCGTCGTACGAGCGGCCGGCGACGAAGTCGTAGACCTCCTGGCTGTACGCCGGGAAGACCGGGTACGGCTGGATCTCTTTCGCGGCGGTGTTCGCCACGACGTTCTGCGCCGCGACGAGCTCCTTGATGAAAGGCTTCGAGGCCTCGAGTCCCTGCGCGACGACCTCTTCGCTCGGCTTGGTGGCGCCGCCCTTGATGAGGTTCCACGAGTGCTCGGTGGCCTCGGCCTCGACCATCATGATCGCGACGTCGCCGTCGGGCAGCACGCGGCCCGCGACGATGAGGTCGAACACGGCGTCCTCGAGCTGCGTCACGGTCGGGAACGCGACCCACTGGTCGGCGTGCTCGCCGTGGCCGGGGATGAGCGCGAGGCGCACACCGGCGATCGGGCCCGAGAACGGCAGACCCGAGATCTGGGTCGACAGCGACGCGGCGTTGATCGCCAGCGCGTCGTAGAACTCGCCCGGTGCGATCGAGAGCACGGTGACGACGATCTGCACCTCGTTGCGGAGGCCGTCGACGAACGACGGGCGCAGGGGGCGGTCGATCAGACGGCAGACGAGGATCGCCTCGGTCGAGGGGCGGCCCTCGCGGCGGAAGAACGAGCCGGGGATCTTGCCGGCGGCGTACGAACGCTCTTCGACGTCGACGGTGAGCGGGAAGAAGTCGAAGCCTTCACGCGGGTGCTTGCCGGCGCTGGTGGCCGAGAGGAGCATCGTCTCCTCGTCGAGGTACGCGGCGACGGCACCCTGTGCCTGCTGCGCGAGTCGCCCGGTCTCGAACCGGACGGTGCGGGTGCCGAAGCGGCCGTTGTCGAGGACGGCTTCGGCGAAAGTGATTTCCGGACCTTCCAAGAGGTCCCTCCTTCTTTGTTTAGGCTCGCACGCGCGTTTCGCGCACGAGCTTGTGCGAAGGAGCAGGAACAGGCAGATCTCGGCGCGCGGCACTGCCGCGGGACTCGCCAGCACTGGTCACCAGTAGAAGACCACCCGGCGATCTCGCGTCGGGGAACCCACCAATGGGGACCAGCTTCCTGCCGGCCTGCTCCGTAAGCTCATATGTAGTTGAGCGGATGCCACAGGGCAACCCGCACAAGCCTATCAGCGAGCACCGCATTCCCCGTCACCCTGGCGAGCGTCGGATGCCGCGCCTAGGGTGGGGGCATGAGCACCGACGAGAAGCCGGCGTCTGCGGCATCCGATGAGATGAAGCGCAAGTTCAAAGAAGCGCTCGACAAGAAGAACGCTCAGCACCGGGAGGGCGAGTCGCACCTGGACGGCGATTCCGCCGTCCACGGCACGCACGGAGCAGTGACCAAGCGCGAGTTCCGCCGCAAGAGCGGGTGAGAGTCCAGGGGTGTGACATGAGCGACTTCCGCGAGAGCATCCCCGACGACGATCGGGATGTGCCGCTCGACGACGACGCCGAGTTCGAACTGCCGCCCGCGACGATCGATCCTCTCGAAGCCATCGAGGACGACGTCGACGAGCAGGAGTTCGAGGAGCACGAGTCGGCGATCGAGGCGGGAGAGATCGATCCCGGCGCATGAGCGTCGACGGGCGCGGGAGTGATCCCGCGCCCGTCGTGTCTCACCGGGAGAGCGTCCGCTCCCGAGCGCGGCGCTCCTTGGCCTCGGCCTCGGCGACCGCGGCCTCCTCCAGTCCTTGGACGCCCACGGCGTCCGTCGAGGTCGACATGCCGTCATGCCCGTCGCCCGACAGCGTCGTCTCGTCGAAGGGCAGCTCGCCCGCGAGCACGCGACGGGCGCGGGCGGGGTCGAACTGCTTGGTCCAGGTGCCGATGAGCACGGTGGCCACGGCATTGCCCGTGAAGTTCGTCAAGGCGCGCCCCTCCGACATGAACCGGTCGACGCCGACGATCACGCCGACGCCGTTGACGAGGTCCGGACGGTACGCCTGCAGTCCTCCTGCGAGGGTGGCGAGCCCGGCGCCGGTGACGCCGGCAGCCCCCTTCGACGCGATGATCATGAAGACCAGCAGGCCGATCTGCTGCCCGATCGACATCGGCGCGCCCATGCCGCTCGCGATGAACAGCGACGCCATTGTCAGGTAGATCGCGGTGCCGTCGAGGTTGAACGAGTAGCCGGTGGGCACGGTGATCCCCACGACCGGCTTCGAAACGCCCAGGTGCTCCATCTTCGCGATGAGCCGCGGCAGCGCCGACTCGGACGACGAGGTGCCGACGATCAGCAGGTACTCGCGGGCGAGGTACTTCACGAGGCGGAAGATGCTCACGCGGGTCACCGCCCACAGCAGCGTGCCGAGCACTCCCACGATGAACAGGACGCACGTGATGTAGAACGCGACCATCAACGTGCCGAGGGCCCAGATGGCGGCGACGCCCGTGGTGCCGACGACGGCGGCGATCGCGCCGAACGCGCCGATGGGCGCGAGCCAGAGGATCATCCCGAGGATCCGGAAGACGAGCGCCTGGAGGTGCTTGACCGCGTTCATGATCGGCGCGCCCCGATCGCCCATCTGCTGCAGGGCGAATCCGACGAGCAGGGCGATGAACAGCACCTGCAGCACGCTCTCGCCGGTGAAGGCCGAGAAGAACGTCGTGGGGATGATCCCGAGGATGAACTCCTGCGTCGTCTTCGCCTCGGCCGTCGCCTCGTAGGTCGAGTTGGCCATATTCAGCCCCTCGCCCGGGTGCAGCAGGTTGCCGACGACGAGGCCGATCGCGAGCGCGAACGTCGACATCACCATGAAGTACAGCAGCGCAAGCCCGCCGATCTTGCCGACGGTCGCGGCTTTGGCGATGGAGCCGACGCCGACCACGATGGTGCAGAAGATGATCGGCGCGATCATCATCTTGATCAGTGCGACGAAGCCCTCGCCGAGCGGCTTGAGCGCGACGCCGACGTCGGGCCACACGAGTCCGACGATCGCCCCGAGCGCGACGGCGACGATCACCGCCAGATAGAGCCAGGTGTGCTTGTCCCACGCCTGCTTGCCGCGCCTCCAGTTGAAGCCCGGGAGCGTGAACGACGTGGTGCGGGTCGAGAGAGCCATCATTGCCTCCTGCGGTGGGAACGTCGGTGTGTCCGCGGCATCGCCTTCGGTGTGCGACGCGTCCACAGCGTGCCCCGCGGTGTCCGCGCGGTGCGATTTGCGGTCATATTGGTCGCGGCCAGAGGGTCGCCCGCCGGCGCGCGGACGGGGAGGATGGATGCCGGGCATCGAGGAGGACGGCCATGTCATCGCGGACGCAGTACGGCGGGAGCGCGGCATCCCGCGTGTTCCTCGTCGTCGCGCTGTCGGCGGCCGTCATCGTCGCGGTGCTGGCGATCGCGCTCGTGCTGGACGCGGAGCGGTCGGAGCGCACCGAGGCCGAAGAGGTCACGCGGGCGGTCGCGGAGTCGCTGGCCGCGCTCCCCGAGGTCGGCGATGCGCTCGCCGCCCCGGATGCCTCGACGCGGCTGCAGCCGGTGGCGGAGAAGGTCACGACGCAGGCCGGCGTCGATTTCGTCACGATCATGACGCCTGACGGGATCCGGGTGACCCATCGCGACCCTGCGCAGATCGGCCGCCACTATCTCGGTACGATCCCCGAGACTGCGGCTGCGTACACCGAGGAGTTCACCGGCACGCTCGGACCCTCCGTGCGCACCATCGTCCCGGTGACGGTCGACGGGGCCGTGGCCGGCTGGGTGTCGGTCGGCGTCACGATCGGGAGCATCTGGTCGAAGATCCTCCCCCGGCTGCCGTTCGTGGTGTCGATCGTGCTCGCACTGCTCGCGGCCGGCCTCATCGGGGCATGGCTCGCCGGCCGCACGACGCGGCGCGTGGCCGGAGATCTGCCGGCCGGGACGATCCGCGACGCCGTCGCCTCGTACGAGTCGGTCCGCACCCTCGGCGAGGCGCTGCGCGCACAGACCCACGAGCACGGCAACCGCATGCACACCGCGGTGTCGCTGCTGGAGCTCGGTCGCACGTCCGAGGCGATCGAGATCCTCACCGAGACGTCGCGGCAGAGCCAGGACCTGGTCGATCAGGTCGCCGCGCGCCGCGGCGGCGACCCGACGGTGGGCGCGCTGCTGCTGGGCAA
>PJUC01000298.1_pt1 | contig 25698 bp, 20 predicted proteins | sample 1512161 | NCBI WGS metagenome assembly PJUC01 (sample SAMN08177676, study PRJNA422409) | Soil metagenome, whole genome shotgun sequencing project. | isolation source: Soil enriched on filter paper | place: USA: Madison | collected 2015-01-15
GACCCGGCGTCGATGAGGTCGACGACGTCGCGGGTCACGCGGGTCATCGTCGCCATGGAGACGACGACGTAGGGGGAGTCGGTGAGCTGCACGCCGACCTGCGAGATCGGCCCGCCGACGGGTCCCATGGAGAACGGGACGACGTACATCGTGCGGCCGCGCATCGACCCGTCGAAGACGCCCGCGAGCTCGGCGCGCATGGCGTCGGGCGCGCGCCAGTTGTTCGTCGGGCCCGCGTCGGCCTCGTCGACCGAGCAGATGAACGTGCGCGACTCGACGCGCGCGACGTCGGACGGGTCGGACCGCGCGAGGTAGCTGCCGGGGCGCAGGACGGGGTCGAGCGGCAGGAGCGTCCCGGTCTCGACCATCTGCGCGAGCAGCGCCTGCCGCTCGGCGGCGGAGCCGTCGCACCACACGACCGCGTCGGGCTGCGTGAGGTCGGCGACGTCCGCGACCCAGGCGCGCAGGTCGCGCGAGGCGGGGCGGGAGGTCGCGGCGTCGACCGCGGGGGGCAGCGTCGTGACGGTCATCGGGGGTCTCCTCCGGTGGCGGGAAAGTGGCTCCCTTCGATCGTCACGTCAACCTGGCCCGGTTCGCCGGGTAGCGCGGGTGTCAAGTTTCGTGCTTCTTGACGTACGGTGAAGCACATGGCAACCGGTGCGGACGCCCTGACCCTCGGTCGGCGCATCCGGCACGCCCGCAAGGGCCGCGGGATGACCCTGGACGACCTCGGCGCCGCCGTCGGCGTCACGCCCAGCCTGCTGTCGCTCGTCGAGAACGGCCGCCGCGAGCCCCGCCTGGCCCTGCTGCGCGACATCGCCGACGCGCTCGCGGTCACCGTGCCCGACCTGCTCGACGACGAGCCGCCGTCGCGCCGCGCCGCCCTGGAGATCGCCCTCGACCGCGCGCAGCAGAACCCCGCGTTCGCGGCCCTCGGCCTGCCCGCCGTCCGCCCGGGACGCACCGTCCCGCTGCCCGTCCTGGAACAGCTCGTCGGCCTGCACGCCGAGCTCGCGCGCCGCGCCACCGAGGCCGTCGCCACCCCCGAGGAGGCGCGCCGCGCCAACACGCAGCAGCGCCTCGACCGGCAGGCCCGCGACAACCACCTGCCCGACCTGGAGGCCCTCGCCGAGGACATGGTGCGCCGCGCCGGCTACACGTCCGGGGCCCTCACGCACCGCGCCGTGTCCCGCATGGCCGAGCAGCTCGGCTTCGAGATCCGGCACGTCGACGACCTGCCGTCGTCGACCCGCACCGTCACCGACCTCGCCCACGGCCGCATCTACCTGCCGCCCGCCTCGACCCCCGGCGGGCACGGCCTGCGCTCGCTCGCGCTGCAGGCCATGGCCCACCGCGTCCTCGGCCACGAGCGGCCCACGTCGTACGAGGACTTCCTGCACCAGCGGCTCGAGATCACGTACTTCGCGTCCTGCTGCCTCATGCCCGAGTCGGCCGCCGTCACGTTCCTCGACGAGCGCAAGCGCGCCAAGGACCTCGCCATCGAGGACTTCCGCGACGCGTTCGGGGTGACCCACGAGGCCGCCGCGCAACGGTTCACGAGCCTTGCGACCCACCACCTCGGTATCCGCGTGCACTTCCTGCGGATCGGCGAGGACGGCGCGATCTTCCGCGCGTACGCGAACGACGGGCTCGTCCTGCCGACCGACGTCACGGGTGCGATCGAGGGCCAGATGGTCTGCCGGCGGTGGGCCGTGCGCCGCGCGCTCGCCCGCCGCGACCAGGCCACCGAGTCCTACCAGTACACCGACACCCCCGCCGGGACGTTCTGGTGCTCGACGCAGACCGGCAGCGCCTCCACCGGCAAGCTCGCGCTCGCGGTCGGCGTGCCGTTCGCGTCGGCGAAGTGGTTCCGCGGCCGGGACACCACCGTCCGGCACGCCTCGACCTGCCCCGACGAGGGCTGCTGCCGTCGTCCCCCGGCGGACGCCGCCGCCCGCTGGGCCGACGCGTCCTGGCCCAGCGCCCGCATCCACCAGCAGGTCTTCTCCGCGCTGCCGACCGGCGCGTTCCCCGGCGTCGACGCGACCGAGGTCTACGCGTTCCTCGACCGCCACGCCCGCGTCGACGACGCCTGAGCGGTCGAGGTCGGGCGGTCGAGGTCGGACGGTCGGCCAGGCCCCGCGACCCGGCCGACCGTCCGACGGCTCAGCGGGCTGCGCAGCTCACGGACGTCGCCTGCGGCGAGCCCGTGCCCTGGAACCCGATCTCGACGCTGCCCCCGGCGGCGAGCCGCGAGTTCCACGCCGCGGGGCCGAGCGTGAGCGGCGCGGTGCCCAGCACCTCGCTGCTCCAGTGGTGCACGGCCGCGCCCGACGGCAGGTCGATCGAGACGGTCCAGCCGTCGACCGCCTGCGACCCGGCGGTCACGCGGACCGTCGCGACGAACCCGCCCGGCCAGGTGCTGGTCACCGTGTAGGCCGCGGTGCAGGAGCGGCCCGCGGGCGGCGTCGTCGGGGTGGGTGTGGGGGTCGGCGTCCGCGTCGCGGTCGGCGTGGGAGTGGGCGTCGGCGTCACCGTCGGCGTGGGGGTCACGGTCGGCGTCGGCGTCGGCGTCGGCGTGACGGTCGGCTTGGGCGTCGGCGTCGGCGTCGGCGTCACGGTGGGCGTCGGGGTCGGCGTGGTCGTCCCCGTGATCGCCAGCTCTGCGCTGGTGAACCGGCCGTGCGCGCGGTTCACGTCGGTCTCGCCGGCGCCGCCGTCGCACCGCCGGTCCGGGTCGAACATGAGGTACGTGCCGGACGTGCAGGTCCCGGACGGCTCGGCGTCCCCGCCGACGACGGCCGTGCCGCCGATCGACACCCCGCCCTGGATGAGCGCGGAGTCGCGCACGACGGCCGACCCGCTGACGGTCCCGCCGTCGTTGACCCAGGCCAGGCCCTCGATGCGGGCGGTGCCGCTGACGGTCGAGCGCCCGTACACGGCGGCGTTCGGCCCGACGTACGCGGTGGACGCGACGGTCGCACGGGAGTCGACCCAGCCGCCGCCGTTGCTGTGCCAGCGGCCGCCGCCGGGTGCGGTGCCGCGCGTGAAGCCGGGCTCGTGGCCGGACGGGAGGGCGCCGTCGATGCGGAACTCGAAGGGGTAGCGGTAGTTCTTCGGGTAGCCGTCGAGGAAGCCGTGCTTCGGGACGACGGTCGGGGTGCCGGAGACGACGAGGTAGACCTGCTCGCCGGCCCGGGTCTGGAACGACGCCTCGGTGTCGGTGCCCTGCGTGACGGGGCTGTACCGGGCGACGCCGTTGGTGACGCCGACGAACCCGTAGGACCAGCCGGAGCCGGCGTTCGGGTCGACGTGGCCCTTGAGGTGGATCCGCACGAGCGCGCCGGACGACGACGGGACGAGCTTGATCTTGGTGTACCCGTACGCGCCGGGGGCGATGCCGTCGGGGACGGCGAAGTGCTTCTGCGTGGCGTCGACGGCGTCGACCTGCACGAACGACTGCGGGACGACGAACGGGTAGAGCCGGTCGATGTAGGGCTTGACCTGGGCGGCGTTCGAGTAGTCCCAGGTGACGTTGCGCATCGCGTACCGGGCGATCTCGGCGCCGAGCTGGTCCTGCGTGAGGCCGGCGATGCGCTTGTACGTCTCCAGCGGGTGCTCGGTGCTGCGGGCCTCGTTCCAGATGCGGTTGAAGAACGCGAGGCCGCGCTGGTCGACGATCGCCTGCGGCAGCATCCACGCGCCGTAGTGGTGGCGGCTGGACGAGTACGGCAGGTTCTCGGTGCGGATGAACCGGGTGAGGTCGCCGGCGCCCTGGCCGGGGAGGGCCTGCATGGCCATGAACTCGGCGCTGCTCTCCCAGAACGTCCCGGCGGACGCGTGCGTGAAGCCGACGCCGGACCGGCCGAGGAAGGTGTAGTTCTGCAGGACGTGCGCGAGCTCGTGGACGAGCCCCCACGACCCGGGCTGGGCGGCGCCGGGGGCGAGGTTGATGACGCCGACGCGGCCGTCGGTGGACCCGCCGGTGGCCCAGGCGTTGAGGTTCGGGTTGCTCGACCACGTGTTCGTGATGATGACGATGATCTTGTGCTGCGCGAGCAGCCCGGTCTCGGGCGTGAACTTCATGTCGTCGACGTAGAACGAGTACGCGCTCTCGAGCTCGCGCAGGACGTTCGCCGGGTCGAACCGGTAGGCGGTCGGGGCGGTCGTGGGGGAGGTCCCGGACAGCTCGCCCCACAGGACGACGAAGTTCTCCGACTCGGCCTTGCGGTTGTCGGCCCACGCGACCTCGTTGGTCGTGCGCCAGCGCTCGGGGATCCAGACGGTCTTGTCGGCGGCCTGCGCCGGACCGGCGGGCAGGGTGACCGCGAACGGCACCACCAGGAGTGTGAGCGCTAACAGCAGGGCACGCAGGCGTGCGCGTCGGACGGGGCGGGCGTGCGGCATGTCGACTCCCTGGTCGGGTTCCCGGGCCCCGCGACCCTGACATACCGGACAGTCGTCCACCAGGCTCTGAAGCGTTACAGAATCCTCATCCGCACCGGTGGGACCGGGGTCAGCCGCAGACGGCCGTCGTGTCGGCCACCGAGAACGGCTCCCGGCCCGCCTTCCTCGTCGCCGCGGGCGTGGGGGCCGGCGGGGCCGCCGGGGTGGCCGACGACGTCGGGGTCGGAGCGTCGCCGGTGGTCGTCGGCGGAACGGTCCCGCCCGCGCCCGCGGCGACGTCGTCGCCCGCCGGGGAGTCGCCCGCCGGGGAGTCGCCCGCCGGGACGTCCGGCACCGCAGGCCCGCCGAGCGCGGGCCGGTCCGCGACGACGTTCGCCCACAGGTCGTCCGCCGCCGAGGTCCACTCGACCTTGTCCTCGTCGCTCGCCGCCGGCGCCCACGGCACGGTCATGAACGTGATGCCGTCGCCGCGCAGCGACCGCAGGTGGTAGGCGAGCCCGAGCATCCCGGTGCGGAACTCCGGGTCGACCGTGAGCGAGCTCGTCGCCGCGCCGAAGAACCCCAGCAGCTCCGGCACGTCGGTCAGCAGGTTCTTCGTCAGGACCTCGTCGGCCATCGCCGCGACGAGGCGCTGCTGGTTGCCGATCCGGTTGATGTCGGAGTTGTCGCCGAGCCCGACGCCCTTGCGCGCCCGGGCGAACGCGAGGGCCGTCGGGCCGTCGAGCCGCTGCTCACCGGGCTGGACGTCGAGGTCCGCGTCCGTCGCCTTCATGCGCCACGGGATGCAGATCGGCACCCCGCCGACCGCGTCGACCATGTCCTGGAACCCGCTGAAGTCCACGACCACGTGGTGGTCGACCAGCAGCCCGGTGTTGGCGTGGATCGTGCGGATCGTGCACGCGACCGCGTGCTCCAGCCCCTCGTCGCCGACCCACGGCCGCGCGAACGCCTCGTTGAACATCGTGAGCGACGAGCCGCGCCGCGTGCTGCCGTCGGCACGCTCGCAGTCGGGGATCTCGACGAGCGAGTCGCGGGGGATCGACACCACCTCGACGCGCTGCCGGTCCGCCGAGACGTGCACGACGAGCGTCGTGTCCGACCGCCTGCCGTCGACGACCCCGCCGATGGTGCCGTTCTCCCCGTCGCGCTGGTCCGAGCCGAGCACCAGGATGTTGACGGGCTGCCCGGCGTGCGGGTCGTCGGGGTCGACCGGACCCGTCGGCGTCGGCTTCGGGATGTCGACCAGCCCGGTGACGTCCGCCGTCCGCATGTTGCCGAACATCCGGTGCACGACGGCACCCGCCGCGGTCACGCCGAACACGAGCACCCCGAGGGTCACGACGGCGACCGTGCGCGCGACCCGTCGTCGCCGCCCGAGCCGCTGGTGCCGGGGCGTGCGCTCGCGGTGGACGGCGGTGTGGCGGCTGGTCGGCACCCGTCGAGCGTAGGAAGACGCCCGAGCGGCGGGGCCGACTTCGCGCGCAGGACCGGTGGAGGGGATGTGCAGGTCAGCGACGTGATGTGCACGCCGCGGCGGCAGCAGCGCTGGCGGCGGCGCGGGCCGTCAGGCGTGGCCCGCGTGCTCGTGGTCGCGGTGCGACGCCGTCTCGACCTGGAACGTGGAGTGCTCGACGGACAGGTCGAAGTGGCGGGCCACGCACTCCTGCAGCTCGTCGAGGATGCGGCCCGCGTGCCCGTCGGTGAAGCAGCCGTCGTCGACGACCACGTGCGCGCTGATGACGGGCAGACCCGTCGCGATGAGCGACGCGTGCAGGTCGTGCACCTCGCGCACGTGCTCGACGCGCAGCAGGTGGTCGCGGACCTCGTCGAGGTCGAGGCCCGGCGGGGTCGACTCGAGCAGCACGGCCGTCGCGTCGCGCAGCAGCCGCACGGCGCGCGGCAGGATCAGCGCGCCGATGAACAGGGCCGCGACGGCGTCGGCGCGCAGCCACCCGAGGGTCGCGATGAGGACCGCCGCGACGACGACCGCGGCCGAGCCGAGGGCGTCGTTCGCGACCTCGAGGAACGCGGCGCGCAGGTTGAGGTTCGCGTCCCGGTGCCCGGACAGGACGAGCAGCGCCGCGAGGTTGCCGACGAGCCCGACGACGCCGAACACGATCATCGTGGTCGACGGGATCTCCGGCGGGTCGACGAGCCGCTGCACGGCCTCGACCAGCACGTACACCCCGACGACGAGCAGCACCGCCGCCTGCGCGAGCGCCGCGAGCACCTCGGCGCGCCGGTACCCCCACGTGCGCCGGGCGGACGGCGGCCGCAGCGACAGGTGCGCCGCGACGAGCGCGAGCAGCAGCCCGCCCGTGTCGGTCAGCAGGTGCGCGGTGTCGACGAGCAGAGCGAGCGAGCCCGTGACGGCCGCGCCGACGGCCTGCGCGACGAGGATCGTCGCGGAGATGCCGAACGCGACGGCGAGCCGTGCGCGGTGGTCCGCGACGCCGTGCGCGTGGTGGTGGTCGTGTCCCATGGCCGTCCTCGTCGAAGATGTGCGTCGAGCCTTCCCTGTGTGGGTGGCCCCCGCAAGGATCGCTCGTGGGCGGCCGCGCGACGACCGGGCCGTGACCAGCACCGACGCACCCGGACCGAACAGGAGCACCGATGTCCTTCCAGGCCTACCTCGACGCGGTCGAGGACAAGACCGGGCTCACTCCCCGGCAGCTCGTCGACCTGGCCGCCGAGCGCGGCTACGGCCCGGGCACGAAGGCGGGCGAGATCCTCGCGTGGCTCGCGGACGACTACGGGCTGGGCCGCGGGCACGGGATGGCGGTCGTGCACGTCATCACCAAGGGCCCGACGATCGGGACGAAGCACGTCGGCACGGCGGGCACGCACCGCGACGAGTCCGACACGCTGTGGCTCGACGGGAAGGCCACCAAGCCGTCCTGAGGGCACCGGCCGACCGGCCGCGTCGAGCGCGGTCCCCGGGCGTGGGTCCCCGGGCGCGGCGGACGGCGGGACCCTTCCCAGCGGTCCCGCCGTCCGCGCCGGCTCCGCACCCGCGCCGGCCGGTCCCTCCTCCGGGCCGGCGCGGGTGCGTGTCCGGTCAGGCGGCCCGGTCCCACCCCTCCTGGTGGCCGTTCCGCCCGACGTCGCTGCGCCCCTTGCCAGGGCCGTGGCCGTGCCCGGGACGCGGGTCGGTGGGGCTCTCCACGCCGTTCACGGCGGACGTGTCGAGCGCCAGGCTGTACGTCGCGTAGGCGACCGCGGCCGTCATGATCCGCAGCGCCTTGCGGTTGACGTTCGACAGGTCGTCGCCGGGCGAGTGGTAGTTCGGGTCGTGCGTGATGCCGGCGGTCCCGCCGAACAGCGCGACCTCGGCGTCGGTCTTGACGCCGTCGGCGCCGGTGAACAGCCCGGACGCGGGGACGCCGTTGAGGATGAACGCCTGGTAGTCGGACCGGCCGGAGAACTGGGTGTCGACCCAGGGCTGGCCGATGGAGTCGAACCAGCCGGTGAGGACGTCCTCGGTCTCGGCGGAGCCGGGCGGCACGGGGACGGGCGCCGGGTGCGTCGACTGGTCGGCGTCGTACACGCCGATGATGTAGTTCGGCGAGCCGACCATGTCGAAGTTGAGGTAGGTCGCGATCTTGTCGATCTCGCCGGGCTGCGCGACGAGGTCCTCGACGTACGCGGTCGAGCCGATGAGCCCGAGCTCCTCGGCGCCCCACCACGCGAACCGCACGGCGTTGGGGAGCCTCTTGTCCTTGCCGAGCTGGACGGCGGTCTCGAGCAGCACGGCCGAGCCGGTGCCGTTGTCGTTGATGCCCGGGCCGTCCTCGACGCCGTCGAGGTGCGCCCCGAGCATGACGACGTTGTCCGTGCGCCCGGCGCGGGTCTGCGCGATGACGTTGAAGCTCTCGCGGGTCTCGGGGTGGGCGCGGGTGTCGAGGGTGACGGTGACGGGTCCGGCGGCGGCCTGGGCGGCGAGCGCCTGGCCGTCGGCCTGCGTGAGCCCGGCGGCGGGCACGCTCGCGATGCCCTCGGCGCCGAGGGTGCCGTTGAGCAGGACGTCGGGGACGTTGTTGTAGACGGCGACGCCGACGGCGCCGGCGGCCTCTGCGTTGGTCACCTTGATGGCGAAGGTGCACCCGCCGCGGCTGACGAGCGCGATGCTGCCGGCGACGGAGGTGCCGGCCCAGTCGGCGGCGGTGCAGCCGAGGGTGTCGGGGGCGGCGGGCAGGGCGAGGGGTGCGGTGATGCCGCCGACGGGTGTGTTCACCGCGAAGGTCATCTGGTCGACGTCGTAGGTCTCGCCGCCCGCGACGGTGAGGGTGGCGGCGTCGACGACCTCGAGGTCGAACGTGAAGGGGTCGCGCGTGGTGGTGTAGCCGGCCTTGCGGAGAGTCTTCTCGACGTACCGGGCGCTCGCCTCGTACCCGGGGGTGAGGGCGGCGCGGTTGCCGTCGTTGCGCTCGGCGATCCGCTGGAGCTCCTGCAGGTGCCGGTAGACGGCACGCTCGGAGACCTTCTTGACGAACTTCTCGGGGGCGGTCGGGCCGTGGCCGTGGCCGTGGCGGGCGGGGTCGTCGAGGGCTGCGGCGGGAGTCGCGACGGCGGCGCCTGCGAGGACGAGCGCCGAGACGAGGACGGTGAGCTTGCGGCGATGCAACACAGCGGACCTCCGTCGGTGGTGCGATCCAGACGGGGTGCATGGTAGCGATGACTGGAGTCATAACGGAATAGCAGGACCGGTGCCGTGCGCCCGTGGGGAGCGGCGACGGGCCGTCGGCGGCGCGTCGCTGAGCGCCCGGCCCGCGGTCAGGCCGGGGTCCGGGCCGCCTCCAGGACCTCGGCGGCGTGCGACGTGCGCACGAGGAAGTCGTGGATCGTGCGGCGGCTCGACGTGAGGCACGCGATGCGTGCGTCGAGCCCGTCGAGCTCGGTCGCGAGCATCTGCGCGACGGTCCGCGGGCACGCCGCCGCGAGGTCCTCCTCCTGCGTCTGCTCCAGGTCGAGGACGACCCTCGCGAGCTTCGTCGGGAGCCCCGCCTTGACCAGCTCCACCGCGCGCTCCACCTGCGCGACGTCCGCCTCGTCGTACTCGCGGTAGGTGTTCGCCGCGCGGGCCGGGGCGATGAGGCCCTGCTCCTCGTAGTAGCGCAGCAGGCGCGTCGAGACGCCCGTCCGCCGGGACAGCTCACCGATCTTCACGACGACCTCCGCTCTGCGCGACGACCTCGGCGCGACCCCTTGACCTTCACACTGATGTCAAACTTTACCGTCACGGACATGGACACCACCCAGCGACGGCTTCCCTGGCCCAGCCTCCTCGTCCTCGGCGGCGCGACCTTCGTCATGGTCACCGGCGAGATGCTCCCCACCGCCGTGCTCCCCGCGATGAGCGCCGACCTCGACGTCCCGCAGGCGCGCACCGGCCTCCTCGTCTCCCTCTGGGCCGCCACCGTCGTCGTCACGACCTTCCCGCTCGTGCGGCTCACCGCCCGGTTCGACCGCCGCACCGTCGTCGCCGGGGCGCTCGCGGTGTTCGCCGTCGCGTCCGCGCTCACCGCGTTCGCCCCCGCCTACGAGGTCGCCGCCGGGGCGCGCGTCCTCGGGGCCGCCGCGACCGGGCTCCTGTGGGCCAGCGTCAACGCGCACACCTCCGACGTCGTCGACCCCGGTCACCTCGCCCGCGCCGTCGCCGTCGTCCTCAGCGGCGCGACGCTCGGCACCGTCCTCGGGACACCCCTCGCGAGCGTCGTCGCGCAGGCCTGGGACTGGCGCGGGGCGTTCGTCGCGCTCGCGGTGCTCGCCGTCGTCGCCGCGGTGCTCGTCCGGGGCGTCGTCGTCGCGGCGCCCGCGCGTGCCCCTCTCGCCAGGAGCGTCGGCGCACCGCCCGCGGCAGGGGCCGCGGCGGGCGGGTCGTCGGGCGACGTCGCCGAGGTGGCCGACGGGCGGGCCGTCCTGCGGCCCCTGCTCGTCGTCGCCGGCCTCGTCGGGCTCGTCCTCGTCGGCCACTTCGCCGCGTTCACCTTCGTCACGCGACTCGTCGAGCAGCCCGCCGCGCACCTGCCGGGCGGCGTCAGCGGGCTCCTGCTGCTGTTCGGCGTGGCGTCGGCCGTCGGGGTCGTCGTCGTCGGGCGGATCGGGGACCGCCGGCCCGCCGCGACGCTGCTGGTGACCGTCGTGCTCGTCGCCGCCTCGCTCGTCGCGCTGCTCGCCGTCCGCGCGCACCCCGCCGTCGCCGTCCTCGTCGTCGCCGCCTGGGGGGTCACCACGGGTGCGCTGCCGCCGCTCGCGCAGACGACGATCATGCGGCTCGCCGGTCCCGAGCACCGGTCCACCGCGGCGACGGTCATCCCCGTCCTGTTCAACCTCGGCATCGCCGTCGGCGCCGCGCTCGGCTCCGCCGTCGTCGACGTCACCGGGCCCGGCGCGCTGCCGGTGCCCGCCGCGCTCGTCGCGCTCGCCGCGGCGGCGGGGCTCGCCGTCACCGCCCGGCCCCGGCCCCGCCCGGCTGGTCGCCGCGGCGCCCACCCCGTCGCGACCGCGCCCGCCGTCGCCCTCGCCGATGTCGAGGAACGCCGGCCGGCTCCGTTCGCCGGGTGAGAGTGCCACCCTGGGCACCACAGGACGAAGGAGCAGCACCATGGCCCGCTACCTGATCGGCGTCGACTTCCAGGCCGGGGTCGACCCCACCCCCATGGAGGAGTGGACGCCCGCCGAGATCACCGCCCACCTCGACTACTACGCCGCGCTCAACCGTGAGCTGGAGGCCAGCGGCGAGCTCGTCGACACGACGATCCTCACCGGTCCCGACCTCGCCAAGGTCGTCCGGTCGGACGGCGTCGGGGCGCCCGTCGTCACCGACGGGCCCTTCCCGGAGTTCAAGGAGTGGCTCGCCGGGTTCCAGGTCGTCGACGTCGAGACCGAGGAGCGCGCGGTCGAGATCGCGGCGCTCGTGTCCGCCGTGCCCGGCCGGGGCGGGCGGCCCACCGGCCAGCCCATCCACGTGCGCCGGATCATGGAGGAGGGCGGCGCGTCCGACGCCGACGGCATGCTCGACTACCTGCGCACCGCGGACGGCGTCGCCTGACCACGCCCGCCGTCGTGCCCGAGGACCTGCTGCGCACCCTCGCGCCGCAGGTCCTCGGCGTGCTCGGCCGGCGCTCCGGCGACTTCGCGGCCGCCGAGGACGCCGTGCAGGAGGCGCTCGTCGTCGCCGTGACGCACTGGGCGCGCGACGGCGTGCCCGAGCGGCCGTTCGGCTGGCTGCTGCAGACCGCGACCCGGCGCCTGCTCGACGCGCGACGCAGCGAGGGCGCCCGACGTGCCCGCGAGGAACGGTGGGCCGCCGCGGAGGTGGGCGGCGGGGAGGTCGTCGACCGCGACGACTCCCTGACCCTGCTGCTCCTGTGCTGCCACCCGTCGCTGACGCCCGCGTCGGCGATCCCGCTGACGCTGCGGGCCGTCGGCGGACTCACGACCGCGCAGGTCGCACGCGCGTTCCTCGTGCCCGAGCCGACGATGGCGCAGCGGATCAGCCGCGCGAAGAAGCGCGTCGCCGACGCGGGGTCGACGTTCACGCTGCCCGGTCCCGACGAACGACCGGCCCGGGTGCGCAGCGTCCTGCACGTGCTCTACGTGATGTTCACCGAGGGCTCGACGAGCACCGGCGGCGGCGACCTGCACCGCGTCGACCTGTCCGACGAGGCGGTCCGCCTGACCCGCTGGCTGCACGCGCTCGACCCCGACGACCCCGAGGTCGCCGGGCTGCTCGCCCTCATGCTGCTCACCGACGCGCGCCGCCCCGCCCGGACCGACGCGTCGGGCGACCTGGTCCCGCTGCCCGAGCAGGACCGCACCCGCTGGGACCGCGCGCGCATCGCCGAGGGCCTCGCGCTGCTCGACGCGGCGATCGGCGCGGGGTCGGTCGGGGAGTACCAGCTGCAGGCCGCGGTCGCGGCGGTCCACGACCGCGCCCCGACCGCCGCGGACACCGACTGGGCGCAGATCGCCGCGCTGTACGACCTGCTCGCGCGCATGACGGGCAGCCCCGTCGTCGCGGTGAACCGGGCGGTCGCGGTCGCGATGGTCGACGGTCCCGCCGCGGGCCTGCGGCTGCTGGACGGCGTCGACCTGCCGGGCCACCGTCTCGACGCCGTCCGCGCGCACCTGCTGGAGTCCGCGGGCGACACCACCGGCGCCGCCGCGGCCTACCGGCGGGCCGCGGCGGCAGCGACGTCGGTCCCCGAGCAGCGCTACCTCACCCTCCGCGCCGCCCGCCTGACGACGCCACCCGCCTGACGGCGCCGCCCGCCTGACGGCCCTGCTCGACGCCGCGCGCGTGGCGTGGGTCAGAGGAGCGTGCGCAGGCGGGTCGCGAACGCCGGCGGGTCCTCCGCGAAGCCGACGTGGTCGCTCGGGAACAGCACCGGCTCGACGCCGAGCTGGGCGGCCAGCGCCCGCGACGAGCGGTCGCAGAGCTGACCGGCCGACTCCTCGCCGATCCCGACGACGACCCGCGTCGCCGACGCCCGCAGCGCGTCGACGTCCGGCCGGTACCGGACCGTCGGCCACAGCATGTGCGAGAACTGCACGCGCTCGTCCGCGACGTCCTGCGCGGTGCGCTCCCCGCCGAACATCTGCTCGAGCGCCTCGGGCGGGATCGGGATGTCGGCGATCTCCATGAACTGCCGCCACGCGCCGATGCTGTCGCCGCCCTCGTGCGTCTCGATCATCCGTCGCGTGCGCGCGGCCAGGTCGGCGTCGTCGGGGAGCGGGGCGTGCAGCGGCGGCTCGTGCGCGACCACGGTCGCGGCGACGCCGGGGTGCCGCGTGGCGAGGTCGAGGACCGTGACAGCGCCGCCGCTCGACCCGAGCACCAGGTGGGCAGGCCCGCCGACGTGCGCGACCAGCCGGGCGACGTCGTCGGCGCGGACCTCGACGGTGACGTCGGCCTCGGCGTCGTCGACGGTGCTGCGGCGGATGCCCCGCGGGTCGGTCGTCAGGACGGTCCGGTCGGTCGCGAGCAGGTCGGCGAGCGGGGCGAACGCGTCGGCGTCCATCGGCGCGGCGACGAGCACGACGAGCGGCCCGGAGCCGCGCAGCTCGTAGTACAGGCGGGCGCCGGGCACGTCGAGCATGCCGGTGGTCACGGTGGCGGGCGAGGCGGTCACGGGTCCTCCATCAGGGTCGTGCTGGGTGTGCCGGGCGTGCCCGGGCGCGCGGTGCGTCGCTCGGGCTGTCGTGGGGTGGACCGCGGTCGCCGTCGGAACTCATCGGGTTGAGCCGGTCCTCGCGTGCCCGGCCCGGGGCGGGTGCGGGCAGCACGGGGCGACGCCTGCGCGGTCGGCGCCGCTGGTCGGCGTCGGGCCGTGCGGCCTAGTCTCCGCGGGATGACGGTCTTCTCGGACGGGCGGGCACCGACGGGCCGGCACGGGGTGCCCGCGGAGCGCGGCGCGGTCGGTGGCGGGACCGCGCCCACGGCCTGCCCGGTGCGCAAGCTCACGCAGCCGGACGACGGGCCGGGGCCGGACCTGGAGCGCGTCGACGGCCCGGTGCCGCGCTGGCGGATCCGTTCGTTCGACCTGGCGCGCACGGTGCTGCGGCACCCGGAGGGCACCCGGCAGGGAGGCTTCAATGCGCAGAACTTCCACGGGCCGGACGGTCCGCGGATCCGGCCGCCGATCCTCTACCTGGAGGGCGACCCGCACCACGCGCAGCGGCGGGCGGCCGCGCGGTTCTTCGCCCCGCGGACGGTCGAGGGGTACCGCGGCTGGATGCAGGAGGCGGCCGACGAGCTGGCCGCGACGGTCCGGTCGGACGCGTGGACGGACGTGACGCGGCTGTCGATGCAGATGGCGGTGCGGGTCGCGTCGCGCGTCATCGGGATCGACAGCGCGACGTCGCCCGCGATGCACCGGCGGCTCGACGCGTTCTTCGAGCCCGACCCGACGGGTGCGTCGGGGCCGGTCCTGCGTGCGCGGGCGACGTGGCGGAACCTCGCGATGCTGCGCTTCTACCTGTTCGACGTGCGGCCCTCGATCCGGGCGCGGCGTCGTCGTCGGCGGGACGACCTCATCAGCCAGCTCCTCGACGACGGGTTCAGCGACGTCGACATCCTCACGGAGTGCGTGACGTACGCGGCGGCGGGGATGGTGACGACGCGCGAGCTCATCACGGTCGCGGTGTGGCACCTGCTGGACGACCCGGCGCTGCTCGTGCGCTACCGGGCGGCGGACCGTGCCGGTCGGGTCGAGGTGCTGGACGAGGTGCTGCGGCTGGAGCCGGTGATCGGGCACCTGCTGCGGGAGACGACGGCGCCGGTGACGCTCGACGGGCCGGACGGTCCGGTCGAGGTGCCGGCCGGCGCGGTGGTCGACATCGACGTGCGCGCGGTGAACGCGGACCCGCGCGCGGCGGGGGCGGACGGCGACCGCCTGTGCCCGGCGCGCGACCTGCCGCGCTCGGTCCTGCCGACGCTGCTGAGCTTCGGCGACGGCCACCACAAGTGCCCGGGGGCGCCGCTCGCCATGGCGGAGGCGGAGGTGCTCGTCACGGCCCTGTTCCGTGAGGACCTGTTCGGGGCGGGGCCGCCGCGGGTCCGGTGGAACGCGGTGAGCGCGGGGTACGACCTCTCGGGGCTGCGCGTGCGTCGCGGCGTGCGCTGACCCGGGCCGCCGCCGGGCTCGCCGGACTCCGGACGCGACGCGGCGGCCGGACCCCCTCCAAGGTCGCGGCCGCCGTGTCGGTCTCGGGGCGCCGGCGCGTGGCCGGCGGGGCGTCAGGCCCGGCTGGGTCCGTAGGGCGCGTAGGTCGACGGGGCGACGGCCTGCGACGGCATGAGGATCCACAGGATCGGGTAGACGAGGATCTGGCTGCCGGGCAGCACCATGAGGACGAGGACGAACAGCAGTCGGGCCGCCCACGGGGAGATGCCGAACCGCTCCCCGAGCCCGGCGCAGACGCCGGCGAGGACGCGGCCGTGGACGGGGCGGACCAGTCCCTGTCGGCTCATCTGGTCGTGGATGGTGCTGCTCACGGTGGTTCCCTCCTGGGAGCGCCGGGCGCGACGGTCGCGTCTCGGCTGTGCCACCAGCATCGCGGCGGGCGACCGCCGGGCACATCGGGGAACGTCCCGGAGCGGACCCTGGGCCGCAGGGGTGCGGCCTCAGGGTCCGCGGGTCCGCCCCGGGGTGGACCAGGGCGGAGCGGAGGGTGGCGCGGGGGTTGCGCGGGGGTCGTCAGGCGACGACGAACCGCCCGGCCAGCAGGGCCTCGTCGCGCGACGACGGGCCGACGAGCAGGTCGAACGCGCCGGGCTCGACGACGCGCGCCCCGTGCCGGTCGACGATCGTGCAGTCGGCGACGGGCAGCTCCAGGTCGACGACGACGGACTCGCCCGGGGCGAGGTCGACCTGGCGGTACGCCTTGAGCTCCTTGGCGGCCCACGTCGCGGACGTCACGACGTCGTGCAGGTACACCTGGACGGTCTCGCGCGTCGGCCGGTCGCCGGTGTTGGTCACGGTGACCTGGGCGCGGACGGTGTCGTCCGGGCCGACCGCGGGCGTGAGGACGCGCAGGTCCGCGTAGGACACGGTGGTGTACGACAGACCCTCGCCGAACGCGAACGGCTGCCGCTGGGTGAGGTCGGCGTAGCGGTCGCCGTGCTGGCCGGGGATCTGGTTGTAGTACGTCGGCTGCTGGCCGACGTGCGCGGCGAACGAGATCGGCAGTCGTCCGGACGGCTCGACGAGCCCGAGCAGCACCTCGGCGACGGCCTGCCCGCCGCGCATGCCGGGGTTCGCGGCCCAGACGATCGCGGCGGCGCGGTGCGCGGACGGCGGCAGCACGAGGGGCTTGGACGCGAGGACGACGACGACCATCGGGGTGCCCGTGGCTTCCAGGGCGTCGAGCAGGGCGACCTGCCCGCCGAGCAGGTCGAGCGTCGCGGTGGACCGGCCCTCGCCGACGAGCTCGATGCGGTCGCCGACGACGGCGACGACGTAGTCGGCGCCCTGTGCGGCGGCGACGGCCTCGGCGATCTGCGCGTCGTCGACCGCGGCGGACGCGACCACGGGCGGGCGGGGCTGGCCGTCGGGGAAGAACGCCCCGGCGGGGTCGGGCTCGAGCGTGAGGATCTCCGCGCCGCGGGCGTGCGTGACGGACCAGTCGGCGGGGACGTGCGCGCGCAGGCCGTCGAGGACGGTCGAGATCATGTGCCGCGGGTGGCCGTCGGGCAGCCAGTCGACCTGCCCGGAGCGGCCCGCCCAGTCGCCGAGCGTGGTGTCGGGGTCGTCGGCGTTGGGGCCGACGACGGCGACGGTGCGCGGGGTGCCGTCGCTGCGCGCGCGGCCGCTCGCGTCGGCGTGCAGGCCGCCCGCGAACGGCAGGGTGCCGTCGTTGGTGAGCAGGACGAGCGAGCGGCGCGCGACCTCGACGTTGAGCGCGGTGTGCGCGGGCGGCGCGATGTCGGTGGCCTCGCGGGCGGGGTCGGGGCGGCGCGGGTCCTCGAACAGCCCGAGCTCGAACTTGAGCGTGAGGACGCGGGACACGGCGGCGTCGAGCGCCGACTCTTCGAGGAGGCCCTGGGCGACGGCGTCCTGCGCGCCCTGGAAGAACTGCGGGGTCGTCATGACCATGTCGTTGCCGGCGTTCACGGCCGCCGCGGCGGCGTGCGCGTGGTCGGGCTGGATGTGCTGCTCCCAGACCATGCGCCCGACGTTGTCCCAGTCGGTGATGAGGGTGCCGGTGTAGCCCCACTCGCCGCGCAGCACGTCGGACAGCAGCCACTCGTTGATCGTGATGGGGACGCCGTCGGTCGACTGGTAGCCGAGCATGAACGTGCGGCAGCCCTCGCGGGCGACGCGCTCGAACGGCGGCAGGAACCAGGACCGCAGCTTGCGGTGGCTGATGTCGGACTCGGACGCGTCGCGGCCGCCCTGCGTCTCGGAGTAGCCGGCGAAGTGCTTGGCGGTCGCGAGGATCGCGGTGGGGTCGTCGAGGCCGTCGCCCTGGTAGCCCGCGACCATGGCGGACGCGAGCTCGCCGATGAGGAACGGGTCCTCGCCGAACGTCTCGTTCACGCGGCCCCAGCGCAGGTCGCGCGTGATGCACAGGACGGGCGAGAAGGTCCAGTGGATGCCGGTCGCGGCGACCTCGACGGCCGTGGCGCGGGCGACGCGCTCGACGAGGGAGCGATCCCACGACGCGGCCATGCCGAGCTGGGTCGGGTAGATCGTGGCGCCCTCCCAGAAGGAGTGGCCGTGGATGCAGTCCTCGCCGACGAGCAGCGGGATCCGCAGCCGCGTCTTCTCGGTGAGGTCGTGGGCCTCGAGGACGTGCTCGGGGCTGGTGTGCAGGATCGAGCCGACGTGGACGTCCTCGATGAGGCTCCGGACGCCGTCGCGGGCGTCGAGCTGGAGCATCTGGCCGACCTTCTCGGGGAGGGTCATGCGTCCGACGAGGTCGGCGACGCGCTCGGCGACGGGGAGCGCGGGGTCCTGGTACGGGTGGGGCACGACGGGTCCTCTCACGGCGGCGATGACGTCGGGGCGACGCGCTTCGGGTGCGGGCCGAATCGATTCGACGTCAGGAGTGTAGACGGGAATTACTGACAGGTCAGTAAGTTGTCGCTGTGAATCCACGGGACGTCCCCCCGATGGCGGAGAGCGCCGTCCAGGGACAGTGTGGCCCGCGGAGGTGACACCCATGACCGACACGTACCCCGTGATCCGCCAGGTGGTCCTCGACACCACCGACGCCCGCGGCCTCGCCGAGTTCTACCGGGCCCTGTTCGGCCTCGCCTACCGCCCCGGCGACGAGCCGCCCGCCCCCGGCGAGCCCGACCCGCGCGGCCGCGACTGGCTCGTCCTCACCGGCGGCGACGGCGTCCCGCTCGCGTTCCAGCAGGTCGAGCACCTGACCCCGTCGGCGTGGCCCGACCACGCCGTCCCGCAGCAGCTCCACCTCGACTGCACCGTGCCCGACGTCGCGACGCTCGACGCCCAGCACGAGCGCGCCCTCGCCCTCGGCGCCACGCTCCGCTACGACCGGACCGACGACCCCGAGGAGCCCCTGCGGGTCTACGCCGACCCGTCCGGCCACCCGTTCTGCCTGTTCGTCGGCTGACGCCCGGGCCGCCGCCGACGCGCCGCAGCCCCGCCGACGCGCGGAGCGGCGTGCGTGCGTCGCGACCGCCCGCGCGCGACGATCGGGCGGTGCAGCACCTCGACGACGCCGAGCGGCGTGCCCGCCTCGCCGTCCGCCACGCCGTCGCCCCCGCCCACCGCGTGCCCGACGTCGAGTCCGCCGCCCGCGCCGTCGTCTGCCTGCACGCGACCGACCCCGCGGGCCTCTACCTGTCCGCGTGGGCGCGCACCGACGGGTTCCAGGTCGAGGACCTCGACCGCGCGCTGTACACCGACCGCACCCTGGTCAAGCACCTCGCGATGCGGCGCACGCTGTTCGCCGTCCCGCGCGACGTGCTGCCCGTCGTCCAGGCCGCGTGCTCGTCGCGCGTCGCCGCGACCGAGCGTCGTCGCCTGGAGAAGGAGGTCGTCGCCGCCGGCCTCACCGACGACGGCCCCGCGTGGTTCGACGAGGCGGTCGCCGCGACCGTCGCCGAGCTGCACGGCAGCGAGCCCCTGACCTCGACGCAGCTCCGGCAGCGGCTGTCCGTCATCGACGCGCACATCGCCTACGGCGGCGACAAGCCGTGGGCGGGGAAGCTCTCCGTCGCGTCCCGCGTCCTCACGTGCCTGCAGGCCGCCGGGACCGTCGTGCGCGCCGCGAACCTCGGCCGCTGGACCGCGTCACGGCCGACGTGGGCGCTCGCGCGCGACTGGCTCGGCGACGACATCGCCCCCGTCGACGAGCGCACGGCCCGCGCCGACCTCGTCCGGCACTGGCTCGCACGGTTCGGGCCCGGCACGACCGCCGACGTGCGGTGGTGGCTCGGGTCGACGCTGCGAGACGTCCGGCAGGCGCTCGCCGACGTCGGCGCGGTCGAGGTCACGCTCGACGGTGGGCTCACCGGCTGGGTCCTGGCCGACGACGTCGACCCCGTCGGACCCGTCGACCCCTGGGTCGCGCTGCTGCCGTGGCTCGACCCCGCGACCATGGGCTGGACCGACCGCGACTGGTACGTCGGACCGCACCGCGCCCAGGTCTACGACGCCGTCGGCAACGGCGCCGCCGCGATCTGGGTCGACGGGCGCATCGTCGGCGCCTGGACCGTCGCGACGACCGGCGAGGTCGTGCTCTACCCGCTGGAGGACGTCGGCCGCGACGCCACCGCCGCGGTCGAGACCGAGGCGGACCGCCTCACGACGTGGCTCGCGGGCACGCCCGTCCTGCCGCGCTTCCCGGCCCCGCTGGTCGGCGGCCGGTCCTGACCCGCCCGGTGACCCGGCAGGGCCACCGACTCCGCCACCTCTCCGTCGACCGCCCGGTGGTCAGCCAAGGACCACCGCGGACTCCTCCGAGTACCCCAGCAGCCGCGGGCCGAGCCGGGTGAGCCACTGCAGGTCGTCGGGGACGGCCACGGTCCGGACGAGCGTGCCCGTGCGGCGGTCGAGGACGTCCAGCGACGGCGGCCCGCTCGCGGACGGGTCGGCGACGACCAGCACGATGTGCGGGCCGTCGCACATGACCTCGATCTGCCCCGTCGTGACGGGCGTCGCGTACGACCACACGACCTCGCCCGTCCTCGCGTCGAGCGCGACCGTGCCCGCCGACGTCGGCAGGTGCACCCGGCCGTCGGCGACGGTTGCCGGCGTGCCGCTCGGCACGACGACCTCCGTGAGCTCGGTCTCCCAGAGCTGCCGGCCCGTCCGGCCGTCCCAGCCCCACACCGTCCCGCCGGCGCTCGACACCTCCAGCCCGGGCACGCTGCCGTCGTCGAGCACCCGCGTCGAGAGCGTCCCCAGCACCTCGAGGTCGGGCAGTCCCGCACGGACCACCCGGTTGCGGCCGAGGTCGGTCCGGGCCACGAGCCGGCCGATCCCCGACCAGGTCTGGTCCAGCGCGAGGTCGTCGCGGCGCTCGCCCGTGGCGCTCAGCGCGTACGTCTGCCCCGCACCCGTGAACACGACGGCGTGCCCTCCGGCCTCGGAGACCGACAGCCAGCCCGCCGAGTCGTCGTCGGGCTCGTCGTCGGGCGACCGGTACCGCCACCGCTCCTCGCCCGTGACGGTGTCGACGCCCGCGACGACGACGTGCCGCTCGTCGTCCAGCCACGCGAGAGCCGTGACGTCGCCGAGCGTCGCCGCCGACCACGCCGGCGGGACGTCCGCCTGCGACCGGATCGTGCCGTCGTGCAGGTCGACGACGACGAGGCGGGACCACTGCGGTGCCGGCCTGCGCTGCTCCTCGGCCGGGCCCGCGGTGCGGAACGCGTCGGCCGTGAAGCACACGAGCGTCTCCGGTGCGCGCCCGGGGTCCGCCAGCTCGGCCGGGGGCGGCAGGCACGACGACACGCCCCAGGTGTCCGAGCGCAGCAGCTCGGGGACGGCCGGCGCGATCGCGACCGACCACAGCTCCTCGCCGGTCGACAGGTCACGCGCGAGGACCGCGGGCGACCCGTCGTCGAGGACCGTCGGTCCGACGCCCGTGCCGCCGACGAACGCGACGGGGTACCAGCGCTCGTCCGTGGGCGACCAGAGCGTGGTGAGTGACTCGCCGGGGTCGGCGATCGCGCCCGGCAGCGCCGCGATCCGGGCATCGACGGCCGCCGCCCGGGAGTCCAGGAGCGTCTGCGTCGCGAGCAGCCCGACGGCGGCGACCGCCACGGGGACGACCCAGCGGCCGTGCCGGCGCCACTCCCGCCAGGTGCGGCGGGGGTGGCGTGCGCCTGGCGAGCCGGCGGCGCCCGGGTCGTCCGGTGCGGAGACGTGGCGGGGCGTCAGGTCGACGTCGTCGTCCTCGACGAGCTCGACCTCGGTGAGACGCTCACCGCGGGGCATGCGGGGAGGCTACCTCGCGAGGACCGCCCGCAGGGTGGCCCGGGACGACGTCGTCGACCGGTCAGCCGAGGACGCGGTAACCCTCGGGACTCGTCGCCAGGAACACGTCGCCCAGCGGCCAGACGACGGCGTCCGCGGGCAACGCGACCTGCCGGACCATGGCACCGGTCCGCCGGTCGAGGACGGCGATCGCGTCGGTGCCGCCGTCCGTGCCGCTCAGGACGAGGACGTGCGGGCCGTCGGTGAGGACCGCGCCGCGGTCGCCCGGTGGCAGGGGCGTCGACCAGAGCACCTCGCCCGTCGCGGCGTCGAGCGCGACCGCCGCGTCCTCCGTCACCCCGTGCAGACGCCCCTCCGCGACGAGGACCGACGCCCGCGTCGCGCCGACCAGCCGCACGTCGGCCGTCCAGCGCGCCGCGCCCGTGCGGCCGTCCCACGCCGACGTCCGGGTCGCCTCCGGGGAGACCTCCAGGCCGGGCGCGCTCCCGTCGTCGACCGTGCGGCGCGCCAGGTCGCCGGGCACCACAAGGTCGGGCAGGCCCGCGCGGGCGACCCGCCGCAGGCCGCCCTCGGCGCGCGAGACCAGCCAGCCGTCGACCGAGGTCAGCGCGTCGTCGAGGACGTCCGGTGAGAACGACTCGCCCGCGGCCGTGAACCCGACGAGGTGCTGGCGCGTCAGCGCGACCACGACGCCGCCGCCCGCGCTCCAGGCGACCGGGCCGGACGCCGTCCCGTCGCGCCGCTGCGCCGCCGGCGCCGCGTCGGGGACCACGTGCCGCCAGCGCTCCTCGCCCGACATCGTGTCGACCGCGACGAGCTCGACCCCGCCCTCGGCGTCGCGGCGGACGAGGACGGTGCGGTCCTCGAGCACGGCGGTCGACCGGACCGGGTCCACGTCGTGCCGCGCACGGACCGTGCCGTCCCGGGCGTCCACCACCGTGACCCGGGACCACGTCGCGGGCTGCTCGTGGAGCTGGTCGCCCTCGAGGTGCTGGTAGCCGTCGGACGCCACGCACACGACGACGTCCGGGAGGCTGCCCGTCTCGGTGCTGCCGGCGGGCGGGGAGCAGCGCGTGAGGCCGTAGACCCCCTGCTGCGCGAGGTCCGGGACCGCGTCGCCCAGCGGCACGGACCAGCGCTCCTCGCCCGTGTCGAGGTCGCGCGACGTCAGCGTCGGGGTCGCGTCGCGCCGGACCAGCGCGAGGACGCCGCCGTCGACGGCGACCAGCGGGGCGGGCTGCTCGGCCGGGTCCGCGACCCACAGGGTCGTGAGCTCGTCGCCGACGTCGGCGACGGCACCCGGGAGGGCGGCGATCGCCGCGTCGGCGGCGTCCGCGCGCGCGTCGAGCAGGACCTGCACGCCGACGAGGGCGGCCGCGACCACGACCGGCACCCACGCCCACCGGAGCAGCCGCCGTGCCGGGCGGCGCCCGGGACGCCGGGATGGGCTCTCGACCGGGTCGACCGGGTCGGCGTCGTCGACGAGCCGGACCGGGGTGAGGCGCTGGTCGGGCGGCATGCGCGGAGGCTACTGGCGACGCCGGGGTCGTAGGGGCGGAACGGGACGGCGGATGTCGGGCGGCACGCACGCCGGTCGCGCTGGACCGCGCCGTGCGTGCCGCCCGTGGTCCGTCAGGCCTGGGCGGGGGCCTTGGCGTGCTCGAGCGCCCAGTCGAGGGCCTTGTCCGCGACGGCCTCCCAGCCCGGTGCGGCGCAGGTCCAGTGGTCGCGGTCCGGGAACTCGTGGTACTCGGTGAGCGCCGGCGACTTGTCGTAGTGCTTGGCGTTCGAGCGGTTCACCGACGCGGGCATGATGTGGTCCTTGCCGCCCGCGATGAACAGCAGCGGTGCCCGGTCGCTGTCGTAGTCGACCCACGTCTCCTGGTGGCCGGGCTTGTAGTTCGCGATCAGCCCGTACGCCCAGATCCACGCGCCGGGCGCCGCGATGGCGTACCGCTCGTAGACCTTGTCCGACTCCTCGCGGCTGAGGGTGTTGGTGAAGGCGTAGTGGAACTGCTCGGGGGTGAACGCGACGGCCCCGTGCCGCTTCGACAGGCTCGTGAAGGCGGCGCTGAGCGACTTGAGCTGCGACAGGGGCGTGACGCGGACGCCCTCCGTGGGCGCCGAGTCGACGACGACCCCCGCGGCGCCGAGACCCCGCGCGAGCAGGAGCTGCGTGAGGGTCCCGCCGAAGGAGTGGCCCATGATGATCGGCGGCGCGTCGAGGCCTTCGATCACGGCGGCCAGGTGGTCGACGACCTCCGGGACCGTGAGCCTGGCGATGAGGTCGGGGTTCTCGCGGAGCGCCTCGACCTCGATCTCGAAGCCCGGGTAGCCGGGCGTCAGGACGCGGAAGCCCTTCGCGGTGTAGTGCTCGACCCAGCCCTCCCAGCTGCGCGGGGTCATCCACAGGCCGTGCACCAGGACGATCGTGTCGGGTGGAGGGGTCATGTCGGTCCTCTTCTCGAGCGGTGCGGCGAACGAGCTGGAGCGGTACGACTGACGGGGGGACGTGCCGGGCATCCCGGGACGAGCCGGTCACCCAGGGCCGATCATCGCGTGCTGCGGCCCCGCACGGGAAGAGCCCCCGTGCAGGTCAGGTCCGCGGAGAACGATGTCGGGACGGCGCCGGGGCTGGGGCGGTGCCGAGCCCGGCCTGCGGGTCAGACGTCGGCGGGCGCGACCGTCTGGCGCCGGGCGTCCTCCAGCGCACGGCGGCCCGACGGCAGCGCGAGCGCCACACCGACCACCACGAACAGCGCCACCCCCGCCAGGACCAGCAGCAGCTCGACGCTCATCCGGTCCGCGAGCGGCCCGAACACCGCCATGCCGAACGGCATCGCGACCGCCATGACGATCCCCACGAAGCCGAACACGCGCCCCTGCATCTGCGGCTCGACGGTCTCCTGCAGGACGGTCGTCGACGGTGTCGAGAAGAACGGCACCCCGAGGCCCAGCAGGAACATGAACCCGAGGAACACCCACAGGTTCGTCGACAGCCCCAGACCGATCGAGATGCCGCCGAACGCGACCGTCGAGCCGACGATCATCCCGATCCGGCTCCGGTTCGCCGCCCACGTCGCGACCACCGCACCGCCGATCAGCATGCCGATGCTGAACGCGAGCTCGTTGGCGGTGAGCTTCCACACCTCGTCGCCGAACGTCCGCACGACCATGAGCGGCGTCAGGTACGACGGCGCGACGATCAGCACGAACACCACCGCGAACAGCGCGAGCACCCAGCGCACGAACGCGTGCCCCGCGATGTACCGCAGCCCGCCGACCAGGTCGTCGAAGTACCCGACGGGGGCGGCGTCCTCGCCGTCCGCCGCGGTCCGCACGACCCGCGCGACGGGGACCAGCAGCAGCAGGCCGATGCCGATCGCGGCCGTCACGACGTCGACGAAGAACACCGCGACGATGTCGAAGCTCGCATACACCGCCGCGGCCGCCGCCGGGGCGACGAGCATCATCGCCGACTGGATCGTCGCGTTGATGCCGTTGACTCGCATGAGGTGACGCATCGGGACGATCTGCGGGACCAGCGCCGACACCGCCGGCGTCTGGATGCCCGCACCCGCCGACCGGATCGCGAGCGCCGCGTAGATGAGCCACAGGTCGTCCGCGCCGCCGAGCATGAGCAGCGCCAGAGCGAGAGTCGTGACCGCGATCGTCGCGTCCGCCGCGATGATCAGCAGCTTGCGGTTGTGCCGGTCCGCCCACACGCCGCCGAAGATCGAGATGACCGCCTGCGGCAGGAAGCCGAACACGGACGACAGCGCGAGCACCGAGCCCGACTGCGTCTGGAGCGTCAGGTGCCACATGACGGCGTACTGCACGAGCATCGAGCCGAACAGCGACACCGTCTGCCCGCTGAGGAAGACGACGGTGTCCCGGACCCAGCCGGGGCGGTCGTCGGCCTCTGCCGGTGCGCCGCCCGCGCCCGTCGTGCGGCCGGGCGCGTCGGCGAGCACCGCCGTCGCGGCGGTGTCGGGGGAGTCGTGCGTCGGCCGGTCGCCGGTCGGCGGGGTCGAGGACGTCGGTGCGGTGGCGTCGTCGGTCACCGCACCATGGTCGCCTCCGCCACCGACATCGCCCACCCCTTTTGCCCTCGGTGCGTGTCGGAGGTCGTCGCTACGGTCGACGGCGAGAGCACCACGGGTGGACGACCGGCGGCGGTCGACGGAGGGGGCATGATGAAGTTCGGGATCGTCGGCACGTTCGGCACGGTCGACCAGCTCGTCGACCTGGCGGTCCAGGCGGAGGACGCCGGCTGGGACGGCTACTTCACCTGGGACGCGGTCGACCTCGGCGTCGAGGGCGACGTCTGGGACCCGTGGGCCGTGCTCGCGGCCGCGGCCGTCCGCAC
>PJUC01000299.1_pt1 | contig 25669 bp, 20 predicted proteins | sample 1512161 | NCBI WGS metagenome assembly PJUC01 (sample SAMN08177676, study PRJNA422409) | Soil metagenome, whole genome shotgun sequencing project. | isolation source: Soil enriched on filter paper | place: USA: Madison | collected 2015-01-15
GCAGATCGTCGATGCCGACCACCGAGAGCTCCGCGGGCACCGGGATCCCGCGCCTCGCAGCGGCCTGCATGACGCCCATCGCGATCTGGTCGTTGAAGCAGATGATCGCCGTGGGCGGCCGGTCGCGGTCGAGAAGGCGGCCGCCCGCCTCGCGTCCGCCGACGGCATCCGACGCGCAGAACTCGATGCGCTCGTCATCCAGCGCGATGCCGGAGTCGCCGAGTGCCGAGCGGACCCCGATGAGGCGACCGCGAGCTGCGCGCGACTCGTCGGTCGTGCCGACGTACGCGATGTCGCGGTGCCCGTCCCGGATGAGCCGCTCGCAGGCCAGGGTGGCGATCTGGGCCTCATCCGGGACGACGGCGTCGACCTCCCAGTCCTGCCCCGGAGCCGCGTCCACCAGGACGACGGGCACGCCGTCGACGCCCTCGGGGCGGTCGACGCGCTGGTGGTACATGCGGGCGATCAGCAGCCCGTCCACCCGGTGTGCGAGAAAGCGCGCGATCAGGTCGCGCTCGGCGTCGGCATCCCCGCCGCTCTCCCCCACCAGGAGCAGCACGTCGCGCTCGAGGCCCGCGCGCCGGGCGCCCTCGATGATGCGGCCGGCGAAGGGCGTGGCGGCGAGATCGTCGCCCAGCAGGCCGACCACGCCGGTGCGACGGCGGCGCAGTCCGCTTGCGATCCGGTCGGGCACGTACCCCAGCTCCCGCGCCACGGCCAGGATCCGCTCGCGGGTCTCGGCGTTCACCGCCCGCGCACCGCTCAGGGCATGAGACACCGTCGTCGGCGAGACGCCCGCCGCGGCGGCGACGTCGCTCACGCGCGCGCGTCCGCCCGAGGCCGCGGGTGTCTGCATGAGCCCAGCCTATGGCGCGGCGCTCCGCGGACACGGGTGGGGAGGGTGTCGGGCCACCCTTCCCACCGACGGTCACGGCGCCGGCGTGATGCTGCCGAACACCCGCAGTTCCGCGACGCCCAGGATCTGACCGTTCGCGATGCGGATGTAGCGGTACCCCATGCCGGCCTGCGCGCCCCAGCGCTGCCACTCGAGCGTCTTGGCGGGCACCGCCGGGGTCAGCCGCGTCCAGCTCAACAGGTCGTCGGAGCCCTCCAGCCGCATGTCGGCGATGCGCGATGTGCCGTATCCGTCCTGGCGGACGAGCAGCTCGGCGCCCGTCACCTTCACCTCTGCGCCCGCGCCGAAGTCCCACACGTTGCCGTACGTGCCGGCGTTGAGCCGGGTGTCGGAGTGCGTCGCGGCGTCGCCGTCGAACATCCTCGCCGCGTTCTGCGTCCAGGCGGCGTCGACAACGCCGTCGGGGCGCAGCACCTTCGCCGAGCGGAAGGCGCCATCGAGCAGCCCGGCGTCGGTCGACAGGAACAGCTTCGAGCCGTCCGTGGTCGCCGCCACAGGGTCCGCCGTCCGGCCGTCCGGGGTCGTGAATCCGATCGTGAAGGTGACCGCCGCGCCCGCCTGGGCCGAGTCGGGGACCACCGCCGAGGCCACCCACTCCCCGGCCGCCGGCCACGACACCTGAGCCGGAGCGCCCAGCACCGTCACGGCCACGCCGGTGTTGCCGGCAGGACCGGTCAGGCGCAGTTCGACGTGGTCGCCGGCCACGACACGACCGGCCACGCCGTCGGGCGACGACATCGTGACGGTGTCCATCGCTCCGGTCGCCTCGCTGCGGAGGCCGTCGATGCGGATGTCTGCGATGCTCCAGATGCCCGGGTAGGCCGGATCGGAGGGCACGCCCGGCTCGTCGACCTGGAACTTCAGGAACCGGTAGCGCGGCTCGCGCACCTCTTCGCGGACCGGGATCCACTCGACGGCGGCATCCTGCCCGACATTCGGATGCTCGGTGAGGAGCGTCCACGTGGCGCCGTCGTCGGAGCCGTACACGTTCGTGCCCTCGGCCCGGTTCGGGAAGGTGTCGCGCGCCTGGAAGCCGAACGCGTCCGAGGTCACCCGGAAGCCGGGGCCGAAGTCGAACACGATGCCCGTGACCCGCTGGTCGCCCCACGACGTCTGGTTGTCGCCGTCGGCAAGGTCCCGCAGCTGCGACGACGTGAGCGCAGGCGCGGTCACGATGCCGGTGTAGTCGAGCGTGCCGTCGGCGAGCTTGGGGTTGAGCAGCCGCAGGTCGGCGATCGCGTCGCCGAGCTGCGCGAGCACCTCGGCGAACTCTGCTGTGCTCGCCGTCTTGCGCAGCTGCTTCGCCTTCGTCTGCAGCTGGTCGACCGTGAGCCACGATGCCGTCGTGTAGAGCTCGCTGCCCCCCTCGATCCGGTCCATGAGTTTGCCTATCGCCGATGCCCGGTTGGGAGCGACGGTGATCGTGACGGGAAGCGCCGTCACGGCGGTGCCGTCCGACGCGACGGCGAGCAGCTCGCTGCGTCCGCTGCGCGACGGCGTCCACGTGACGGCGTCGCCCGACAGCACGGCGCCCTCCGGCGCGTTCTGCAGCTCCAGCTGCGCCTGTCCGCCACCGCTGTCGGCCGTCGCGAAGGTGCGCGTCCATGCCTCGCCGGCGACGGTCATGACGTCGACCGACGGCGCGTCCGCGAACACCGGCGGGGTGAGGACGCCGTTCGCCTGGGCGAGGATGCCCGCGACGTCGACGGCGGCATCCGAACCGGTCGCCTTCACGAACACGATGTTGTCCCCCACGGCGCCCGGCGTCTTGTCGACGTTGAGGTCCAGCCATACGTAGCGCCACTGTCCGTCCGTGTCAGGCACGACGAGTTCGGCGAACGGAGCCTCTTGGGACGTGCGCGCGAGCTGCAGGCGCGCCACCGCGTCGCTGCGCACCTTGACACCGACGAGGGCGGGCTTGGTGCGGTCTGGCCAGACGGCACGCCGCACGGCGAGCTGGGCGTCGGCCGTCGCCGCGTCGAGGCGGATGAACGCGGTGCCGTCGGCATCCGTCCCGGTCTGGGCGCCCGCGCCGAGAGTCTTGCCGAACGTGCCGACCGACAGTTCGGCCGACGGCGCTGTCGGCGCGACCGAGCCCTCGACGTCGGCGAGCTGCTTCGGGAAGGCCACCCAGTACTCGGCGCCGGTGTAGTCCGATCCGCGGTCGTTCCAGAAGTTCTGGATGCCGGTGCCGTAGTAGTACAGCGGTCCGTCGCGGTGCCGGTACAGCTCCGCGACGTGCGGCGCCTCGGCCTCGACGTCGACACCGGCGACGTAGCGGTACTGCAGGTATGCCTCGCTGAGCGGGTCCTGCAGCCGGCCGCGGTAGGCCTGCGAGATCGCACCGCCCTCGTTGGCGGGGATGTAGGGCACCTCTTCGCCCATCATGAACGCATCGAACGTGTCGGCGCCGGCGAGGATGCGGTCGTCGAGGAACCGGTACGGCGACACCGCGTCGGCGGCCGTCGAGACGGTGCCGGCGACGGGGTCGAGCTTGGTGCCCTGGTTGTCGACGAGACGCGCGAGCGCGACGAACAGGTCGACGTCGCCCTGGCCGTGCGCCTGGTCGCGCAGCATCTCCATGTGCTGCACGTACGGCGCACCGGTGGTGTTGCCGGGAGCGTCGGCGGGGATCAGGCGGAAGAGCGACTCGAGTGCGCCGTTCACGTTCCCGCCGTACAGGTCGTGCTCGCTCCGGTATCCAGAGTTGACGGTGAACCACTCGACGTACTTCGCGTACAGGTCCGCGTCGTCGAGGAAGATCGCGGCGGCCACCATGCCGATGACGCCGTAGAGATGCTGGTTCCACAGCCTGTTCTGCGAGTACAGGAACGTGCTCAGCACCGGACGCACGAGGTTGTCCTCGATGCGCTGCTGATCCTCGGCGGTCCAGTGCAGGTCGTAGCCGTCGAGCGACGCGTTCGCAGGCTCGGTGCCGCGGACCACCTCGGCGGCGATGAGCATGTAGTACAGCGGCACGCCGGTGTGGATGTGCGCGTCGGCGAAGTACGCGTACTTCGCCGGGTCGAGGCTGCTCCACGTGCGCAGGATGTGAAGCGTGTTCGCGCGGTACTGCTCGTCGCCGGTGACGACGTACTCCAGCGCCTGGGCCATTGCGCCGAGACTGTCGCGCAGCGCGCTGGATCGCATGCCTGCGCTTGCATACGCGTCATTCTTCGGGATGTCGGTGCCGGGCTGGGCGTTCTCGGCCCAGAAGGTGCGTGAGGCGTACTTGGTCTGGCTCATCGCGTCGTAGTAGCTCGCCCAGGGGTCGACGCCGGCGAGCACCTGCGTGCGCATGTTCTCGAGGTGGTCGGCGGTGAAGCCGATCCCCGGGTGGGCGAACCCCGCGTCGCTGAGCGTGCGGACGATGGCGGGAGGGGATGCCGCCACCACCGGCTCTTCGGCGGCCGCGGGCTGCAGTGCGGTGACGGCGCCGGTCACCGCCAGGGCCGCCGCGGTGACGATCCCGATCAGGCGCCGTGCGCGGCGCTGTTGTTGCTCGATCCTCATCGATCTCTCTTCCTGTCGCCGCGGTCGGCATCGGCCGCGGATGTGGGGACTGCAGGATGGATAACGTTTGCCGGTTAACGATGACGTCGGGACCGCCCGACGTCAAGAGGTGATCTCAGTCGGTGTCGGGGAGGAACCGCACGTGGGCCCGCCCGAGGTCGACGGTCCAGCCGCGGCCATCCAGGTCATCGGCACGCGCGCCGAAGAACAGACCCGTGAACCGCAGCCGAGGCCCATGGTCGTCCGACAGCGTCCAGGCCGGATGCACGCCAGGGAGCGGCATCCACTCCTCCGTGTCGGCTGCGGACCAGGCGCACCGCAGCTCGGGGCCGGCCAGATCGAGCCGCAGCCGCAGCGGCACAGCGGGCACCGCGACCGGCGCAGACCTCGTCGTCGCCGTGCCGTCCCGGCGCACGACGCGCAGGTGCCGGCCGTTCTCGTCGTCGTGCGTGACCTGCAGCCAGATCCATCCCGACCGGTCATACCAGGCGATGGGGCCCGCCGCTTCCCGCGGCGTCCTCGGCGAGGCGTCCAGCATGATCTCGAACGACGCCCGATGCTCTTCGACGCGGGTGAGGATCATCGACTGGTCGAAGACCGACGCTGTCGAATGCCCGCCCCTCACGCGCAGCCAGCCCGGCCTCGCCTCGAAGTCGGCGACATCGGCCGGCAACGCCGCCCTGAGCGTCGACCACCGCCGGGTGTCGAGGGCGCCGGCGTCGAAGTCGTCGGTCCAGCCACGCGCGTCGGGCGCAGCATCCACCGCCTCGACGGCGCCGGGGAGCGCGACCTCGACGCTCGCATGGTGCCCGCCGTCGGCGAGCCGCAGCCAGCCGTCGTCGTCGAACCCGACGCGCAGCAGGCACGTCTCGCGCCCCAGGGTGCTGTACCGCTGGCCGAGGTGCAGCGTTGGCCGCGCGGCGAGGTGGACCAGCATCCACTCCCCCGCGGGCGTCTGGACGAGCTCTCCGTGCCCGGCCTTCTGCAGGGGATGCCCGGGCGCGTCGCGCGTCGTCAGCACCGCCTCGCGCGGGTCGCGCTCGTATGGACCGAGAAGGCTCCGGGAGCGGGCGACGGTGATGCCGTGGTTCCAGCCGGTGCCGCCTGCGGCGATCAGCAGGTGATACCAGTCCCCGATGCGGTAGAGGTTCGGCCCCTCGACGAGACCCTCCTCGCGGTACACGACCACGGCGGAGCCCGATGTGCGGCGCTCGTCGGGCAGGTACTGCTCGACGACGAGACCCGAGAACGAAGGATGCTCGGGACGCTGGTCCCACTGCACGCCCACGATCCAGTGCGTGCCGTCGGGATCGTGGAAGAACGAGAAGTCGAACCCGCGCGAGCCGAGATGCACCGGGTCGCTCCACGGCCCCGCGATGTCGTCCGCGGTGACGAGGTAGTTGTCGATGTCTTTGTCGTCGCCGTCCATCGTCCGCACGATCGAATAGGCGAGCCAGAACCTCCCGTCGGCGTGCGTGAGGCTGGGCGCCCACACGCCTCCCGAGTCGGGGATGCCGCACATGTCGAACCCGTCGTCCAGGACGTGGCCGATCGTCGTCCAGTGCATGAGGTCGCGCGAATGGTGCAGCCGCACCGCGGGGTGGAACTCGAACGTGCTCGTGGCGATGTAGTAGTCCTCGCCCACCCTCAGGATCGAGGGGTCGGGGTTGAATCCGCGCAGGATCGGGTTGTGGATCACGGTGCTTCCCGGGTGTCAGGGCGCGGCGTGCGCGAAGGGCTCACCCGCGACGAAGCGCTCGACCTCGGCCAGCGCGGTCTCGCCGAGCCGGCGCAGCTCGTTGCCCATCGAGCCGGCGAGGTGGGGCGTGAGGAACACGTTGGGCAGCGCGTAGAGGGGGTGGCCCGCGGGCAGCGGGTCGGGCTCGGTGACGTCGAGGACGGCGCGCAGTCGCCCGCCCTGCAGCTCGGCCACGAGCGCGTCCTGGTCGACCAGCGCGCCGCGCGCGGTGTTGATGACGGTGGCGCCGTCGGGCAGCGCGGCGAGCACCTCGGCCGAGACCATGCCGATCGTCGAGGGCATCTCGGGCGCGTGGATCGACAGCAGGTCGCTGCAGGCGGCGAGCGCGGCGAGGTCGTCGATGAGCTCGACGCCGAGCGCTTCGGCATCGGCGGCGGTCGCGTACGGGTCGTACAGCAGCACGCGCACGTCGGTGTCCCGCAGCTTCTGCATCACGAGCCGCCCGATCGTCGAGGCGCCGACGATCCCCACCACCGTGCCGTACGTGCCGGTGTGCGGCAGCTCCGCTTCACGGTCGATAAACCGCTGGTCGGCCGTGTACAGCCGTGACGCCCAGAACGCGTCCTTCGCGGCGAGCGTGATCATCGCGAGCGAGAACTCGGCGACAGGGATCGCGTTGGCGGCGCGGGCGGTGGAGATGTGGATGCCGCGAGCCGCGGCCGGCGCGTCCAGCGTGCCGTTCCCGCCGCTCCAGTGCACGATGGCGCGCAGCGCGGGCAGCGCGTCGAGGTCGTCGGGTGCGAACGGCCCGGCACCCCAGCCCACGATGAGCAGCTCGACCCCGGAGGGATCGGGAGTGCCGGCGACCGTGGTGGCGGCATCCCCGATCTCCACCAGCTCCGCCAGCCGCGCCTGCTCGTCGGCCCCGAACACGAACGGGACGAGGGCCGGATCCATCAGCAGCGCCGCCCTCATGCGCCGAGCTCCTCGATGCTCCAGGTATCGCGCCACTCGAGCGCGACGCGGCCGTCCTCGATGCGCAGCGGCAGCCACACGGCGGGCGATTCGGCGAGCAGATCGGGATCCCAGCGGTCGCCGATGTACACGTACCCGTCCCCGACGGGGACGACGACGCTCACCTGCGACTCGAACGTGTGCGTGCCGACGGGGGCGATCGGACGCCACTGGTCCCACGGGCCGTCGAGCGCCGGCGCGCTCGTGTACATGTTGTCGTTCATGCCCCAGCCGGTGAGGTCCGAGCCGAACAGGTAGTACCGGCCATCGTGGTTCACGAGGGTGGGCGATTCGTACCCGATGGCGGGGTTCGCCTGCTGCCGCAGCGTCGCCACGACCGACTCGACGCCGAGGTGGTCCTCGCGCAGCCGGTAGATGTGCACGCCGTGGTCACGGTCCTCCGACAGCAGGTAGGCGACGCCGTCCTCCTGGAACACCCCGATGTCACGGCTGAGGTTGCCGAGCGGCCGCTCGCTGCGCACGTACTCGTACGGCCCTTCGGGGCGATCGGCGATCGCGAAGCCGACTCGGGCGTAGGCGTAGTCGGCGCTCTCGACGTGGAGCAGCATGACCCAGCGACCGTCGGGGCGCTGCAGCACCTTGGGGCGTTCGATCACCCGCTCCGCGCCGAGGTCGCCGTCCCCCGCGACGAGCGCGTCGCCCTCGAATCGCCAGTGCGCGAGGTCGTCCGACGAGTAGCAGGCCACCGCGGTGAACGTCCCGCCGGCCGCCTTGTCCTCGCCCCACGCGAGCCATCGGTCGCCGACGCGCTGCAGGCCGATGCCGTGCAGCTGGGCCGTGCGGCCGCGATCGTCGACGAACACGCGCCCGGGCCTGATCGTGCCGCGCTCAGCCACGGGTCACCCGCAGCACGCGTGCGCCGAGGCCTGCCGGCGTGGAGACGTCTAGACCCGCGGCACCGGCGTCGAGACCCCACGCGGTCGCACCGGACGGGAACAGCACCTCGGCCGCCGACACCCCGGGGATCGTCAATCGGCCGGGTGCGGCATCCCGATCCCACACGAACAGCAGGTCGCCGTCATCGGTGTGCAGGCCGAGGCACACGGTCGCGGCGTCCCATTCGGGCAGGCCGAACGGCCAGAACGGCGTGGCCTCCCGCAGCCCGTCGCGCAGTCCCTTGTGCAGCGCGACGGCCTCCGAGATGCGCGCCCGCTGATCGGGGCGCAGCTCGTCGAGGAACCCCGACAGGTACAGCCGCCCGCTGAGCCCGGTGACGAGGGTGAAGGCCGTCTCTTCGTCGCTCATCTCGGCCGCCGGGTAGGCCCAGTTGCCGCACTGCTCCGGAAGGATGGATGCCGGCGCCGAGGCTGCGATCGGCGGGTACAGCCGGAAGTCCTGCTGGTCGCTCGTGGACTGCAGATGCGTGACGGCCAGCAGCGCATAGTCCGCGCGCATGGCGCCCGAGCTGCAGTTCTCGATCCGCAGCGACGGGTGCCGCTGCTGCACGCGCACCAGCCAGTCGCGGAACGCCCGCGTGTGGCCGAGCAGGCCGTCGCCCGCGGTCGTCGCGTGGTGCTCCGTGCCGGCCCCGGGGTTGATGTTGTAGTCCAGCTTCAGGTAGCCGATGCCGTACTCCTCGACCAGGTGGTCGACGGTCGCGTCGAGATGCGCGCGTGCGGCGGTATGCCGGAAGTCGAGGTGGTAGCGGCGGTCCTCCTGCACGCGCCGCCCGAACCGGACGAAGAAGGCCTCGTCCGGCAGGGTCGCGGCGGCCGGGCTGTCGACGCCGACGACCTCCGGCTCCAGCCACAGGCCCGGCACCATGCCCGCGTCGCGGATCGCGTCGATCACCCGGCGCAGGCCGCCGTCCGGGAACCGTGCGGGCGCTTCGCGCCACTCCCCGACCGTCGACCACCAGTCGCCCACCTCGGGGTCGGCGAACCAGCCGGCGTCGATGCAGAACACCTCGACGCCGGCTTCGGCCGCCCGACGGATCAGGGGCAGCAGCTTCTCGGTCGTCGGCTGCCCCATCAGGGTGTTCATGAAGTCGTTGTACACCACCGGCAGCTGCTGCTCGCCGGCGGCGCCGCGCAGCCACCGCCGGTAGCGGGTGAGCTCGGCGATCGCGCCGTCGCGGGAGTTAGCGGATGCCGCCACCGCGACCGGCACGGCGGTGAAGGTCTCGCCGGGCAGCAGCTCACAGGCGAACTGGTGCTCGAGGTCGGTCGGGCCCAGCAGCGACACGATCCCGCCGTCGCGAGCCTGGCCGAGGTCGGCATGCCAGCCCGCGCTCGTCTCGATCTGCCACGCGAGCGCCTCGCCGTCGGCGTGCACGAGGTACCCGCACGGCACGTGCTCGCCGCTCGACCACGCGCCGTGGCTCGTGAGCCCGGCGTGGCCGCGCCCGTCCTGCCCGTGCAGCGCGAGGTCGATGTCTGGCAGCAGGGTGCGCACCGGGACTTCTCTCCAGCGGTCCTCAGCCAGCCATTCGCTGGCGGCGGTGCCCCACACGATCGCGTCGAGGTCGTCCTGCGAACGGCCGAAGCCGATCGTCGCCGACGACACCGCGGTCACGACGACCGCCTCACGGCCGGCGTTGCGGACCTCGCTCTCGACGCGCACCGCCGCGGCGCCCACCGGGGCACTGACGGTCGTCCGCACCTCGATGCCGGTGCGGGCGTCGCTCTGCACGATCACGGCGCGGGCCGTGCCGGCATTCTCCGTCACCTGCACGCCTTGCACCCGCAGCCGCTCGCCCACCGCGGAGCGCCAGTACGTCTGGCTCGTCCGCGCCCGCTGCTCGGCCGCCGTGAACACCTCCACCAGCCCGACGGTGTCGCGGCCCGTGTGCGCCGACACCGGGACCACCAGCGCAGCCGGCGCGTCCGGCCCCCACTGGAGCTCGAACGCGCCGATGCGCGCGCGGGCGGTGTCTGTGGCCGGGAAGTCGCGGGTGATGGTGTCGGTCACGGTGTGCGGCTCGTCTCGTCAGTACGGATCAGACGCAGGGCGTCGTTGCAGATGTGGATGCCGGCGCCGATCAGCGCCGGAAGGAACAGGGCGAGCGTCGGCCCGAGGAGGGGGATCGCCGTCGCGGCGAGACCAAGGCCGATCAGCAGGAGCCAGCTGAGCGCGATGTGCGGATGCCGTGCGACCGCCTTCACGGTCGCTGTCAGCGTCTCGACGGCGCCGGTGTCGCCGGCCGGCGCCGAAGCCGAAGCGCTGACGACGCACACGCCGACCAGCAGCACGACACCGAGCGCCGTTGCGCCGACCACCATGAGCACGACAGCGTCCGCGCCGCCGAACAGCGCCAGGTCGTACCCCAGCAGGACCGCCGCGCCGGCGAGAGCGATCGCGGCCCACCAGAGGCGGCGGCATCCGGTCGCGAACGCTGTCCAGAACGCGCGCCCGGCGCGGGCCTCACCCCGTTCGGCGAGCAGCAGACGGGTGCTGTGCAGCAGCGCGTACGTGGCCGGAGCTATCGGCAGCAGCGAGGCCGCACCCAGCCACACCGCCAGGTGCGTCGCCTGCCACCCGACGAGGGTCGTGAACGCGAGCACCGGGACGAGGCATCCGAGATATGACACCGACACGGTGAAGTACCCGAACACCGCCAGAACCGTGGCCGCGAGCGGGCCGTCGAGGGCGATCAGTGCGCGGGCGCGGGCCAAGACGCCGGCCGCGCGGGCCGAGGCGGGCGCGGCGCTCATCCCTTCACCGCCCCGACCGACATGCCTTTGATGAAGTAGCGCTGGAACGCGGCGAAGATCGCCACAGACGGGATGATCGCAAGGATCGCTCCGGTGTAGATGAGCTGCCATTGCGACGTCAGCAGGCCCACCATCCGGTTGATGGCGACGTTGATCGTGCCGGCCGACGACGAATCGAGGAACACGAGCGGAATGAAGAAGTCGTTCCACAGCCCGAGCGCCTGGATGATGACGAACGCCGAGGTCACCGGCAGCAGCATGGGGAACACGATCGACCAGAACGTGCGCAGGCGTCCGGCGCCGTCGATGGCTGCGGCCTCTTCGACATCGATCGGCACGCTCTTGAGGAAGCTGCAGTAGAGCAGGATGCCGAAGCTCGCCGCACCCCCGAGATGCACCAGGATGACGCTGGTCAGCGTGCTGTACAGCCCGACCTCGTTGAACCCCTTGACGAGCGGGATCATGCGCACCTGGAACGGGATCATGAGGCCCGCGATGAACAGGATGTACATGAACCGGGACGTGCGACCGCCGACGCGCTCGATGCCGTACGCGGCCATCGGCACGATCGCCACGAGCAGCACGACGGTCGCCACCGTGATGATGAGCGTGTTGACCAGCGCCTCGCCGTAATCGGTCTGCTGGAACAGCTGCACGTAGTTGTCGAGGGTGAACTGCGTGGGCAGTCCCATCGGGTCCTTCGTGATCTCGGCGTACGAGCGGAACGAGTTCAGCAGCGCGTAGATCACCGGACTCGCCACGATCAGCACCAGCACCGCGAGCACGACCATGACCACGACCTGGCCGACGGTGAGCCTCTTGCGAGGGGATGCCGCCTTGCGGCGTCCGCGGCCCGGCGCCGGTGGCGGCGCGACGAGGAGTTGCGTCTCGGTGCTCATGCCTGGATCTCCCTCTTGCGCATGTAGGCGTTCGCCGCGACGGTGCTGACGATCACCACGAGGAACAGCACGATCGCCGCCGCGCTGCCGAAGCCGGCGCGGTACTCTCCGAAGCCGACCTTGTAGATGAAGAACGCCATGGTCTCGCTCACGAACCCGGGGCCGCCCGAGGTGAGCACCATGACCTGGTCGAAGATCGTCCAGCCCGCGATCATCGCGAGCGTCATGTTGACCGTGACCGCGCCGGCGAGCATCGGCCACGTGACGTGCCGGAACACCTGCCGGCTGTTGGCGCCGTCGATGCGGGCCGCCTCGATCAGCTCCTGCGGCACGGACTGCAGGTTCGCGAGGTAGATGAGCGTCGTGTTGCCGCCGAGCGTGAAGCACGTGATGAAGAGGATGACGCCGACCACGATCGAGCTGTCGCCCAGCCAGTCCCGCGCCCACTCGGGGAGGCCCGCGTCGCGCAGGAACGTGTTCACCGCACCGAAGTTGTAGTTCAGGAGGTACTTCCACACCGTCGCGAGGATGAAGGCGCTCACGAGCGACGGCAGGTACACGGCCGTGCGGAACAGCCCCTGCCAGCGCCCGACCTTGTCGAGCATGAGCGCGACACCGAGCGAGATCGCGTTGACGATGACGGCGGAGCCGAGACCCAGGATCAGCGTGTTCCTGACCGCGTTCCAGAAGCGGCCGCTGGTGACGATCTCTTCGTAGTTGCGGATGCCGATGTAGTCGTAGTCCGGGCTGATGCCGTCCCAGTTCGTGAAGCTCAGCTGGAGCGACTGCAGAGACGGCACGATCACCATGAGCAGGTAGACCACCAATGCCGGGGCGATGAAGCCCAGCATCACCCACCGCGCCGATCGGAATCGGCGGGTGCGCCGCTGCTGCGTCGCGGGGCCGCTCGGCACGAACGACACGTCGTCGGGCACGCCCTCGGGCGCACCGTCGAGGGGTCCTTCGCCGCTCAGGCGGACGGCGGCGCCGACCACCTGTGTCTGCCCTTGCAGGGCACTCTGATCTGTCATGGAGACCTCCTCGCCTCCGTTCCGCGGTGCCCGGGCCAGCGCCCGGGCACCGCGTCACGCGTGGGTCAGCCCGCGGCGACCGTCTTGTCGAACTCGGCCTGCACCTTGGCGATCGTGTCGTCGATCGACGACTGACCGTCCTGCATCTCGATGCGCGCCTGACGGAAGAAGGTGTTGAAGGCGCTGAAGGTGGAGAGGTCCGAGACGTTCTCGTACCACTGCAGGTTCGGGTTCTCCAGCAGCGCGAAGTAGTCCTTCGAGCCGGGGATCGAGGTGTTGCGCTCGATCTCGTCGGAGGCGACGATGTTGGGCGCGAGCCACCCCTCGGACTCCATCAGGTTCGCGGTGTCGACCTGGTAGAAGTACTCGAGGAACTCGGTCGCCGACGCGTACTCGTCCTCGTCCTCGGCGGCCTGCGCCGAGATTGCGAGACCGCCGGCGGTGTCGCCGTTGACCGCGTTCTTCAGCACGTTGATCGTGCCGTCCTCGGCGGGAATGATGAACAGGCCCGCGTTGAAGTCCGGGTCGACCTTGTTGATGTCGTTGAGACGCCCGATGCCGGCCGACGAGGTCGCCATGACGGCCATGTCGTTCACGAGCAGGGTCGTCGTCTGCGCGTCGGCGGTGGACTGCCAGCCCTCGAGCACGTAGTCGTTCGTGATGTCGAGCAGTTCCTGGAGCGGTTCGCGCAGATCCTCGATGCTGGCATCGCCGTTCTGGGCGGCGGTCCAGAATCCGCCCTCGTCGCCGTACTGCGCGAAGTACGGCGCGGCCAGCGGCTTCCAGAGCTGGTCGCTCGGCCAGACCTCGGCGGCGGCGGTCGCCAGCGGTGCGTCGCCGTTCGCCTTGATGTCGGCGAGCAGATCGAGGAAGTCGTCGTACGTCTCGGGGACCTCGAGGTCGTTGTCCTCGAAGTAGTCCTTGTTGTAGACGACATTGAGGCCGATCTCGCCGTTGAGGGCGCTGTACGGGACGGTGTACACGTTGCCGTCCTCCGCGGTGCCGAACGCCTCGGGCTGGATGAGCTCGGTCACCGAGTCGGGGATCGGCGCGAGCTTGCCGGCGTTCACGTAGGTCAGGGTGTCGCGCATGTCGACCACGGCCGGCCAGTTGCCGGTGGCATCCATCGTCTTCAGCGCTGTGGCGTAGTCGCTGCCGGCAGGCAGCGGATCGAGCTGCACGGTCGTCGTGTCGCTCTGCTCGTTGAAGGCCTTGACGACCGTGTCGACCACCGAGTTCCACGTGTCGTCGCCGGTGGCGTACAGGAAGCGGATCGTGGTCTTCTCTTTCGCGGCGGAGTCGCCGTCGGAGCCCGAAGAGCTTGCGCTGCAGCCCGTCAGCGCCAGTGCCGCGACAGCCATCCCCGCTGCCCCGGCGACCCAGGGCGAGCGGCGGCCCAGCCGGGCGCGCACCCCTGCCCGCGTCGTTGCGTCGTGCATGTGATCTCCCTTGATTCGTGCCGGAACGTTTCCGTCTCGGAGAGAGTACCTCAAAGTGGACAACGTTTGCCACTCTTTCTCGTAAAGCGCTTTCCCTCGATGTTCACAAGGGTGGAGCGGTGATCGGATGCCGTCTTCCGCTGCCGGTCGGCTACCGGCGCTCGAGCGCCAGGCCGTGCAGGATGGGCGTCGCGGTGAGCGCGACCGCCCCACCCGGAGCGGCATCCTCATCGAGGACAAACGCCAGCGCCGCCCCTCCGAACCGCTCGAGCGGGACCTCGACCGTGCTGAAGCCGGGAAGCACGTCTCCGAGCATCGGCACGTGGTCGAAACCGGTCACCTCGATGTCGTCGGGGGTCGCCACGCCGAGCTCACGCAGCCGGGCGATGACGCCGACCGCCATCGCATCGCTCATGGCGGCGATCACGTCGAACTCCGCCAGCCGGTCGCGCAGCTGCTCGACGGCGCGGTAGCCGCCATCGCGCGAGAACTCGGTGTGCACGACGTCGCGGTCGTCGACCGCGATCCCACGGTCCACCAGTCCCTCCGTGAAGCCCTCCACGCGCTCCAGCGCGGTCACCTCGATCGAGGGACCCGAAACGATCGCGAACCGCCGGTTGCCCGCATCCGCGAGTCCTTCTGCCAGCAGTCGCGCGGCGTGGCGATTGTCGACCGTCACAGTCGGGAATCCGAGATCGTTGTCGCCGATGACGACGATGCGGGCGCCGTGGTCGTTCAGCACCCGCAGCTGCTCGCGCACGGCTGACTCGCGCACGGCGTCTGTGGTGCGGCTCGTGGCCATGACGACAGCGAGGTGGCGCTCACCGCGCAGCTGGGTGAGCAGGTCGATCTCTCGCGTCGGGTCATCTCGCGTGGTGCGCACCGCGACCGAGACCCCGCGCTCCTCCGCAGCGTGCATGACGCCCGCGATCATGGTCGCCGAGCCGAAGTCGTCGATGTCGCCGACGATGAAGGCAACCGTGTTCGCGCGTCCGCCCTTGATGGTCTGCGCCGCAGGACTCACCGAGTAGCCGAGGGTGCGGGCGGCCTCCTCCACACGGCTGCGCACCTCGGGCGACCCGCTCTGCTTGCCCCGCACACCGCCGTTGAGCGCGCGCGATGCCGCCGGCACCGATACGCCGGCCAGGCGGGCGACGTCCGTGAGGGTGGCAGGCTTGGCGCTCTTCGACATTCGTCTCCCGGGGCGTGCGCGTGCAGATAACGCTATCCAGTATCCCGGATGCCAGTGGTCGCGGTGGCGCGGCTCGGGTCAGCGCACCACTGCCGTGACCGTCCCGAGGTGCGCGAGCACCTCCTGGCTGATCGACCCGAGCAGGAACCGCGCGAGCGCACCGCGCCCGTGCGAGCCGACGACCGCGAGACGCGCCTTCGCGGCGAGCTCGTTGATGATCTGCGACGGGTAACCGCGTTCGACCGTGTGGACGATCTGGAGGTCGGGGTACTGCGACCTCAGCCCCGCGAGCGAGATCGCCTGGGCCTCCTCGGTCAGGTGTGCGAGGTTCTCCAGGTACTCCGCCGGGTACACGCCCATGTTGCGAGGCACCTCCAGCGGCGTCCAGACCGACACCGCGACGAGCGGCTCGCGCAGCCGGTCGGCCTCCGCTGCCGCGAACGCCACCGCCTTCTCTCCCGCCGGCGACCCGTCGACGCCGACGACCACGCCCGAACGTCCGGCGACGTCGAAGTCGGGCACCACCACGACGGGGCTGTGCGCCCCGGCGGCGATCCGCAGCCCGTGCGCGCCACGCGAGGCCTTCGTGCCCGGTCCGCGGTAATCGCTGCCGATCACCAGCAGCGCCGCGCCCTCGGACGCCTCGACCAGCCGCGTGACCGGGTTGCCGCGCTCGACGCGAGTGCGGACGTCCAGTCCGCCGGCGATGCGGGATGCCTCGACCTCCGCACGCACCTGCGCCTCGGCGAGCGCCGCCTCGACGATCGGGCCTTCGCCGACCGCACCGGTCGTGCCCCCGACGACGGCGAGCAGCTCGAGCGGCTGCCGCCTCTCGGCGGCCCGCTGCGCGGCCCAGTCGACCGCACGGCGCGAGGCCGCGGCATCCGTGATTCCGACGACGATCGCTTCACCCACGATGGCTCCTCTCGGATTCCCCCAGGCTAGCCCGGTCGCTCGACCCCGCGCAGGGGTGCGCGCCGTGACTAATCCCCGGCCGCACGCCGAAAGGCCCCGGCGCGCGGGCGCGCCGGGGCCTTTTCGTGATCGTGGTGATGCTACAGCGCGAGGCGCTCGAGCACGACGTCCGCGAGTGCCTCCGCGTGGTGGCGCGCCTCGTCCTCGGATGCCGCCTCGACCATCACGCGCACGAGCTGCTCAGTGCCCGACGGGCGCAGCAGCACGCGGCCCGACATGCCGAGCGCCGCGGTGGCGCGGGCGACGGCATCCTGCACGAACTCGTCAGTGCCGGCGAGGGTGCGGTCCACGCCCTTCACGTTGATGAGCACCTGAGGGTACACGGTCATGATCGACGCGAGCTCGGCGAGCGACTTGCCGGTGCGGGCCATCTCGGCCACCAGGTGCAGGCCCGTGAGCACGCCGTCGCCGGTCGTCGCGAAGTCGCTCATGATGACATGGCCGGACTGCTCGCCGCCGAGCGAGAAGCCGCCCTCGTTCATGCGCTCGAGGACGTAGCGGTCGCCGACGGCCGTCGTCTCGACGTGGATGCCGTTGTCGGCCATCGCGCGGTGCAGACCGAGGTTGCTCATGACGGTCGCGACGAGCGTGTCGTCCTTCAGGCGTCCGCGCGACTTCATCGACACGGCCAGGATCGCCATGATCTGGTCGCCGTCGACGACATTGCCGTCGGCGTCGACCGCGAGGCAGCGGTCCGCGTCGCCGTCGTGCGCGATGCCCACGTCGGCGCCGTGCTCGACGACGGCTCGGGCGAGCACCTCGAGGTGCGTCGAGCCCACGCCGTCGTTGATGTTGAGACCGTCGGGGTCGGCGCCGATGACGGTGACGCGCGCGCCCGCGTCGCGGAACGTCTCGGGAGAGACTCCGGATGCCGCACCGTGCGCACAGTCGATCACCACGTGCAGCCCGTCCAGCCGGTGCGGCAGCGAGCCGAGCAGGTGCACGACGTAGCGGTCCTCGGCGTCGGCGAAACGGCTGATGCGGCCGACGTCGGCGCCGGTCGGAAGCAGCTTCGGGCCCGACATCGCGGCCTCGATGCGCTCCTCGACCAGGTCGGGCAGCTTCACTCCGCCCCGGGCGAAGATCTTGATGCCGTTGTCGGGCGCCGGGTTGTGCGAGGCCGAGATCATGACGCCGAAGTCGGCGTCGATGTCGGCGATCAGGAACGCCGTCGCCGGCGTCGGCAGTGTGCCGGCGTCATAGACGTCGACGCCCGATGAGGCCAGACCTGCCTCGACCGCAGCGCTCAGGAAGTGTCCCGAGATGCGAGGGTCGCGTGCGACGACGGCCGTGAGGCGCTTGCCGGCGGCCTTGCGAGCCTCGGCAGAACGGCCCTGGCCCAGGACGACGGCGGTCGCCTGGGCCAGGGACAGTGCGAGATCGGCGGTGAGGGGGCCGTTGGCCAGCCCCCTCACGCCATCCGTGCCAAAGATCGGCATGCGGGAATGACGCCGATCAGCGCTTCGAGTACTGCGGAGCCTTGCGGGCCTTCTTGAGACCGGCCTTCTTGCGCTCGATGACGCGGGCGTCGCGCGAGAGGAAGCCGGCCTTCTTGAGGGTCGGACGGTTGTTCTCGACGTCGATCTCGTTCAGCGCACGGGCGATGCCGAGGCGCAGCGCGCCGGCCTGGCCCGAGGGGCCACCACCCGAGATGCGGACGATGACGTCGTACGCACCCGTGAGGTTGAGCACCGTGAAGGGGTCGGTGATGAGCTGCTGGTGGAGCTTGTTCGGGAAGTAGTCCTCGAACGCACGGCCGTTGACCGTGATGGTGCCCGAGCCCGGGATGACGCGCACGCGGGCGATGGCCTGCTTGCGGCGGCCGACTGCCGCGCCCGAGACCGAGAGCACGGGGCGCTCGGCGGCGACGACGGTCTCGTCGACCTGGGACTCGGTGGAGTAGCTCGTGGGGTTCTCTTCGATGTTCGCCATCAGTGTGTCCTGTTCTGTGCGGCGCTTACTGGGCGACCTGGTCGAAAACGTACGCGGTGGGCTTCTGCGCGGCGTGCGGGTGCTCGGCACCGCGGTACACCTTCAGCTTCGACAGCTGCGCAGCGCCGAGCGAGTTCTTCGGGAGCATGCCGCGGACGGCCTTCTCGACGGCGCGCACGGGGTTCTTCTCGAGGAGCTCCGAGTAGGTGACCGACTTGAGGCCGCCCGGGTAGCCCGAGTGGCGGTAGGCCTTCTTCTGCTCGAGCTTCTGGCCCGTCAGCGCGACCTTTTCGGCGTTGATGATGATGACGAAGTCGCCCTGGTCGATGTGGGGGGCGAAGGTCGGCTTGTGCTTGCCACGCAGGAGCGCGGCGGCGTGCGAGGCGAGGCGGCCGAGGACGACGTCGGTTGCGTCGATGACCAGCCACTCGCGCTGGGCTTCGCCAGCCTTGGGGGTGTAAGTGCGCGTCACAGTAGTGCTGCTTTCTTGATTCGAACGGAGAGGTTCGTGAATCCCACTCCGGGGTGGTTCTCCTCTCGATGAGAGGCGAACACGCCAGTGGAGGGCTCACGTTCGCGGCGCCGGGTCAGCTGAGCCGGACACCAAACGTCAATACTACGACAGATGGATGCTGCAGCCAAATGCGCTGCACGCTCCCCTGTGGTGCGTGAGGGCGCGGCCCGGTCGGGACCGCCCGCTATCGTGGCCGACATGTCGCACGCCGCCGTCTCCACCTCCCTGGAACGCACCTACCGGTACCTGCGCATCGGCGTCGCCGGCACGGTCGTGGCGATCCTGCTCGCCGTCGCCCAGGCGGCGACGGCGTACGGCTGGCTCACCTCGATCAGCGACTACTTCTACACCCCCGCACGCAACGTGTTCGTGGGAGCGCTGGTGGCGGCATCCCTCGCCCTCTTCGCGCTGTCGGGGCGCGGTGTCGAGCGCGCGCTGTTCGACGCGGCAGCCCTCTTCGCGCCGCTGATCGCGTTCGTGCCGACGACGATCGCGCCGGGCTCCGTGCCGGGCGTCGTGGTCGAGTGCTCCGGGACGGCCCGCTGCTTCCCGCCGCAGTTCGAGTCGGATGCCGCGAACGGCGTGTTCGTCTACCTCGCGCTCGGCGGGCTGGTCGTGCTCGTCGCCCTGGTGCTCGCCGCGCTGGGACAGGTGTCGCTCGCCCAGGTGTGGCCGTCGCTGCTCATCGCGGTGGTCGTGCTCGCCGCGGTCGCGCTGACGTGGGCGTTCGCGCGCGACGCGTTCCTGCAGCACGCGCACTTCGTGGCGACGACCTTGTTCTTCGCGCTGTTCGCGGCTGCCGCGGTGCGCAATGCCTTCCCGCGGCGAGGGCCGGCCCCGTCGCCGGTGTTCCGTGCTCTCTACGGCGCCATCGCGGGGGGACTCATCGTGCTGCTGGTGGCGTACACGGTGCTGCTGCCGCAGACGGATGCCTCCGGCATCCCGGTCGTCCTCATCGTCGAGACCGCGGCACTCGCGCTGTTCTTCGCGTTCTGGGTCGTGCAGGGCATCGAGAAGTGGTCCGATCCCGACCCGTCGATCATCGCGGGGTGAGAGGCACCAGAGCCGGACCAGCCCCTAGGCGGCGCCGCTCTCGGCCTCGGCGACCTCCACGGTGCGCTGGACGCCCGGAGCGGGGCGCGCGGTCACGAGGATCGGGAGGTGGTCGCTGAGGCCTTGCGGCAAGGTGCGCACGCGGTCGATCTCGAAGCCGACCGAGGTGGCGAAGTCGTAGTGCCCGCGGAAGAAGCGGTAGCGCGTGTAGGTGCGGGAGTCGCTGAGGTTCAGCTCATATCCCTGGTCCCGCACGTGCTGGCCCAGGCGCTCTTTGAAGACCGGGTAGTTGTAGTCGCCGACCATGATGGCGGGCACGCCGTCACCCAGCTGCTGCAACTCGGCGAGCGCTGTGCGGATCTGGTGCCGCCGCAGCGAGTTGAGCGCGGTGAGCGGAGCGGCGTGGAACGACGCGATGATCACGTCGTGGTTCTCGTCGATGTCGTGCAGCCGCACCCCGAGCAGGCGTTCCTCGGCCGGCTTCAGCACGCGGTCGTGGAGCGACTTCTTCAGCGCGAGGGCCCTGACGTCGACCGCCCGATAGGTGTTCTCGCGGTAGTACACGGCGAGCCCGAGGCGGTTGCGCTGCGTGGAATCTGCGAGTCTCAGCCCCGCGATCTCGTCGGGGATGTCACTGGTGTCGGCCTCCTGGAGGCACAGGGCGTCCGCTCCGTAGCGCTCGACGAGGTGGACGAGCTCCCCCGCCGCGCGATGCTTGCGCAGGTTGTACGAGATGACCTTCATGTCGGTGCCAGCCTATGCCGAACGCCTTTCTGTGGGGTGTGGATTCCATGTACGAAAAGTGGATGCCGCGTCTCTAGGTATTCGTCACATCGAACCTGGAGGACCCCATGTCGGCAGCATCCACTCCGCCGTCCGTGAACGACGTGCGCACCGACCTCGCCGAGGCGGTCGGCGCGAGCCGCACGTCCCGTGAGGAGGCGGAGCGCGCGCTGCGCCTGGCCGTCGCCGTCCGGTCACGCGCCGCCGAGGCGCTGGAGCGCACCGCGCGCCGCGCCGGCGTCGACGAGACCGAGCGCGCGCGTCTGCGCAGCGAGTACGCCGCCGCGGCACGCGCGGTCGCGGAACGGCAGGCCGCCCTCGACGCGGCGCACGAGTTCGAACGGGCCGCGACGGTCGTCGCCGACGCGTTCGAGACCGAGGCGTCGTCCGCGAGCCCGCTGGCGGCCGCCCTGCTGGAGCTGATCGGCTCGCAGGCGGCACGGACCAGCGGACGCGGGCGTCCATCGCGCACGTCGACGCGCCGCACGGCTTCCGCTCGTCTGGGCGCCACGCGTCCGCGCACGGCCTGACACGGGGCCGCTCTCGTAGAGTCGGCTGCATGGCGCTCTCGCGACGAACCCTCGTGCTCCTGGCCCTGGCCGGGCTCGCTGTCGCCGTCGTCGTGATCGTCGTGCTGACCGTCGTCCTCGTGGGCGCCGCCGAGGGGCCGCAGCCTCCGGGCCGCGGCACCGTCGTGGTCGCGTCCGAGAGTTCGAAGGCGAGCGCAGCAGCCGCGGATGCCCCGGCCGGCAGCGCCGAGCTCGAGGCGGCGCGATACCTGAGTGCGCAGCCGACCGCGGTGTGGCTGACACCCGAGGCCGACCCGGTCGACGGTGTCGGTGATCGCATCGCCCGGCTCGCGGACGAGGCACGGGCGCAGTCCGCGCGCGTCGCAGTGGTCGTCTACGGCCTGCCCGGCCGCGACTGCGGCGGTCACTCGGCCGGCGGCCTCGACCCGGACGCGTACTCCGCCTGGACGCGTGCCATCGGGGATGCGCTGCGGGATGCCGCCGACACGTCGCCGATCGTCCTGCTGGAGCCCGACAGCCTGGCACTCGCCCCCGAGTGCGGGAACGAGTCGGAACGGGTCGCCCAGCTCGCTGACGCGGTCAGGGCGATCGCATCGGACAGCACGTGGATCTACGTCGACGGCGGGCACTCGCAGTGGCTGCCCGCAGACCGCATGGCGGCTCTGATCGAGCAGGTCGACGACGCGTCGCGCGCTGACGACGGTCGCGGCATCCGCGGGTTCGTCACCAACGTCTCGAACTTCATGGCGACCGCCGACGAGGTCGCATACGCCCACGACGTGGCTGCGAGGCTGGACGGGCTGCACGCGATCGTCGACACCTCGCGCAACGGCGCCGGATCCGACGGCGAGTGGTGCAATCCACCCGGACGCCGCGTCGGCGAATCCGGGGGCGCGCTCGGCGACGACGTCGTCGACACCAACCTGTGGGTCAAGCCGCCGGGCGAGAGCGACGGCGCGTGCAACGGCGGTCCTGCGGCCGGGCAGTGGTGGCCCGAAGCGGCGGTCGAGCTCACGAAAGCGGCCGTCGGAGGCTGATTCCACCCGGGCGTCCCGTGCCGGTGTGTAGCATCGAGAGTACTTTGCGCAAGCGTCGGGGGCCGCGGCTGGGGTCGGCAATCGGCGCAGCCGTGGCCATCGCCTGAAAGAGAACGCATGAGCACCCCTGCCGACGAGTTGAAGACGGCGGTCATCATCGAGGACGATCCCGAGATCCGCCATATCCTCGCCGAGGTGCTGGAGTCCTCCGGATTCTCGACGGTCTCGGTGGGCAACGGCATCGACGGCGTGCGGGCCGTCCTCACCTACAAACCGCTGCTCACGACGATCGACGTCACGATGCCGGGCATCGACGGCATCGAGGCGGCGAAGCGCATCCGCGCACAGTCCGACACGTTCATCATCATGCTCACCGGGCTGAGCGACGAGGCCGATGTGATCGCGGGTCTCGGCGCCGGCGCCGACGACTATCTGCTGAAGCCGTTCCGCCCCCGCGAGCTGCGGGCGCGCGTCGAGGCGCTGCTGCGCCGGTCGCGCGGCGTGCCGGCGACGGCCGCGCCTGCCCACGTGTCGCAGGGCGACGTGGGGCCCTCGTTCCCGGCCGCACGCGTCGCCGCCGCGGCGACCCCGCTCGTGCCCGTCGTCGAGGGCTCCGGGGTGTCGACTGCCCCCGACGCTCTGGCGTCGGCGTCGCTGCCCTCCCCCACCGACGCCGACGGCGGATGGCTCGGCCACCGGGATCTGCGGCTGCATCCCGAGAACCGCGTCGCGCTCATCGGCGACGAAGAGCTCGAGCTGACGCGCACCGAGTTCGACCTGCTCGCGACCCTGCTGGAGTCCAAGCGTCGCGTGCGCAGCAAGGCCGACCTCACGCTGGTCCTCCGCGGCGAGTCGTACGTCACGAGCTACTACGTCGGGGATGCCGATAAGCGCGCCGTCGAGGCGCACATGACGAATCTGCGCCGCAAGCTGGGCGAGAGCGCGGCGAACCCGCGGTACATCGAGACCGTGCGCGGCGTCGGATACCGCCTCACCGCCGAAACCAGCTGACGCACCACCGCGGCGAGAGGCGTCCGCTCGTCCCACACGAGCGGACGCCTCACCGGCGGCCCCGGGGGTGTCCGCCTCCCCGACGGTCACCCACGCTTTTCCTCCCCCGACGCCGAGGCCCCCAGAGCCACGGCGCCTTTTCCCCAGTTCCGACCCGTTTCGGGTACGGGTCAGACCTTGTATCCGTGCTGTCGACGGATGAGCTTGAAGAACATGGACAGCGTCTGCAGCACCGTCACGACCCCCACGATCGGCCAGCCGATCCACAGGATGGTCGACTGCACCATCGGTCCGAGCATCGACCAGATCACGGCCGTCGCGATCACGACCGCGACCACGACGATGAGCGGGGTCCAGTGGCCGATACCGGCACCGCGCTCGGCCTTCGCCTGCATCGCCCAGTTGTCGACCTTCTTGCGCGACAGGAACCGGGTCCACGACCGGGCGAAGTAGCTCAGGCGCAGCCACATGTAGATCTCGGCCGGCACGAGCGTGACGGCGAACAGGATGTCGCGCACGCTGCGGTTGCCCATGGTGAGCGCCATGCGCGTGTTGAGTGCGATCGCGACGGCCGGCGGCAGCAGCCACCACGGCGAGAAGACGAACGCGCCGATCGACAGCGACCCCGCCAGCAGCAGCACGAACGCCGCGCGCACGAACAGGTTCGTCAGCATGCCGAAGTTCTCGAGCCACCGCACCCGCAGGTTGGGGTGGAACGGCTGTCCCTTGGTGTCGCCGCGCTGACCGGGCCACATCAGTTCGATCGCACCATACGTCCACTTCACCTGCTGCGCGTCCAGCGCGCGGAGCGTGGTCATCCCGCCGACGTCGGCGCGGGCGAAGGGGCTGATCTTGGTCAGGTAGCCCGCGCTCTTGATCTGGAGCGACAGCAGCGAGTCCTCGACCTCGGAGTCCTTGACCCACGGTGTCGACTGGTGGTTGCTCTTCATCACGTCGCGCAGCGCCTGGGTCGAGAAGATCGAGAACTGACCGCCGAGCACGGCCATGTTGCGGCCCCGCAGCAGGTTGTGCAGGTTGAACGCGGCGAACTGCGCCCGCTGACCTGTGATCAGGAACTTGGCGATGCCACCCTTGATCGGACGGTCGTCGATCGAGTAGATCGCCGAGATTCCGCCGATCCGCGTGTCCGAGACGGCCTCGGCCTCGAGATACTCGACTGCCCGCACGTCGGCCACCGTGTCGCCGTCGACGCCGAGCAGGTAGTCGTAGCCCTCGACCAGCGTGTAGCCGTAGTTCAGGGCGCCGACCTTCTTGTCGGGGTTCTTGCCGATGTCGTGGACGAAGACCTCGGTGAACTGCTCGCCGAGCTCGGTGACGACCTCGTGCGGGCCGGCGAACTCCGAGGCGATCCGCACCGTCGCGTCCGACGTGTTGTTGACGACGACGTGGATGACATCCGGAACACGGGTCTGCGTCAGCAGCCCCTGGATGACCGCGGCGATCGACGCCTCTTCGTTGTACGCGGGGATGACGCAGCCGATCGTCGAGCGCTGCACCGTGCCGTCGTCGAGGACGGCCTCGAAGTCGTCCGCGAAGCCGTGCGACGGGTCGGCGACGACCTCGAGCGCGGTTGCGCCCGGCACGGGGCGGGCGGTCCGCGCGCTGCGGGTGAGGGGCACCAGATCGGTCACTGTCGTCGCTCTCGTCTGTTCGGTCCGGGGATCTCCGGCTGCCTCCAGACTGGTACGCCGACCGCAACCCCCCACCGAGAGCAGCCGAGAGCTCCCGCAAGGTTTGCGCAAGGCATCCGCAAGAGCGGTCTTGCGCTTCGCGGGGTGCCGCCCGAAATCCCGGATGAAGGCCGAAATAGAATCGATTCATGCGAATCGGGGCGGCAGAGGCGACGTACGTCGTCGGCACGCCCGATGGGCGCACGCGTTCGATCTGGCTGACGCAGCTCGTTCTCGCCGCCAGCGTGCTCATCACAGCGGTCCTCGTGATGGTGCTGCAGCCCGCGACGTTCGGACGCTGGAACTTCCTCGTCGGGACTCTCGCGGTCGTCGTACTGACCCTCGCGACGCTGGCCGTGCCGTGGTCCCGGCTGCCTGCCCGAGCGGTCCTGGCGGTGCCCTTCGCCGATGCGCTGGCGATCGGGCTCGTCTCCAGCGGCACCGACCTTCGCCTCGGCTACCTCTGGGTGTTCCCCGTGATGTGGGTGGCGATGCACTTCCGTGCCACCGCGCTCGCCGTCATGCTGTCGCTGATCGGGCTCATCCTGCTCGTCGACTCGACGATCACCCCCGGCAGCATCGCGGCGCTGCGTGTGTTCGTCGTCCTGATCTCGCTCACGTTCATCGGCATCACGGCGCATCTCGCGCTGCGTCGCACAAGATCGCTCCGGCGCCTGCTGCGCCGGCAGGCCGGGCGCCTGACCGCCACCCTCGGCCGGCGCTCCGATCAGGAGCGGCGCACGATGGAGATCCTCAACGGGATCGA
>PJUC01000301.1_pt1 | contig 25458 bp, 18 predicted proteins | sample 1512161 | NCBI WGS metagenome assembly PJUC01 (sample SAMN08177676, study PRJNA422409) | Soil metagenome, whole genome shotgun sequencing project. | isolation source: Soil enriched on filter paper | place: USA: Madison | collected 2015-01-15
AACAGCACGAAGTTCATGCCCGTGTACCGCCAGACAGAGGTGCCCGCGAGCGACCAGTTCACGACGTCGGGGTTGCCCAGCCACTGCGGCGGGTCGGCCATCCCGAACCAGCCGAGAACCGTGTCGAGGGTGCCGCCCGGCTGGAAGAGGTAGAGGAAGACGAAGCCGATCGCGACGCCGTTGATGAGGTAGGGGAAGAACAGGATCCCGCGGAACAGGTTCGAGAACCTCGTCGAGAAGCTGAGGATCGTCGCGAAGTAGAGGGCGATCGCCATCTGCGCGAACGACGCGAAGAAGTAGTACAGGCTGACGAAGAACACCGAGAAGATGCGCGGGTCGGTGAACACCTCGATGTAGTTGTCGAGGCCCACGAAGTTCTTCTGCAGGTCGATGCCGTCCCAGTCGGTGACGCTGAAATAGAACAGGTTCAGCGCCGGCCAGTAGGTGAACAGCAGCAGCAGGCCCACGGCAGCCGCGAGGAAGAACCACGGGGTGAGGTGCTTCAGCACGCCCCGGCCGGCGGGTCCGCCGCGGCGGCCGGGGCGGCCGGCCCGCCGGGTGATCCCGACGAGCCGGCCCCGGGCCGGAGCGGAGAGGGCGGCAGGGGCATCCGCCGGAGCCGCACCTGGAGTCGCGATGGCCATGTCTCTGTCGCCCCCTCGGTCAGTTCTCGAGCTTCTCGACCGAGGCGCCCCAGCGCTCGTTCAGCTCGGCGAAGTAGCTCTCCTTGTCGCCGTCGGCTGCGCCGCGTGCGATGTCGACGAGCTTCTGACGGTAGATCGGGCCATAGAGGTCGATCTTCGAGTCGTCGGCGACGTTGTTGATGAGCCCTTCCTTGCCGGCGGGGGCGGGGTTGATCTCCATCAGTTCGACGCCCGCGTCCTCGAAGCCCTTCAGGTTGTCGGGGAGGGGCTTCTCGATCACCGGCGAGATCATGCCCTGCGCCTCGGTGTAGCCGGAGTCCTCCACGACCCACTGGATCCAGGCCCACGCGGCAGCCTTCGCCTTCGAGTGCTTGCTGACTGCGAGGTTGTAGTCGCCGCCGATGACGGCGTACTGCGTGCCGTCGACGTTCGCGGGGAACGCCATGTAGCCGATGTCGTCGGCCGAAGCGCCGTTGTCGTCCGCGGCCGCCTGCATCTGAGAGATGGCCCAGGAGCCCAGCGTCATCGCGGCGATCTTGCCCGTGCCGAGGTCGACCTTCGACTGCTCCCAGTTCGTGGTGAGCGGGTCGTCCTCGGTGAGGCCGGCGGCGACGCTGTCGTACAGGAGCGAGTCGATCGCGTAGACGTCGCTGCCCTCCGTCCACGGCGCCGGGTCCTCGGCCATGGTGATGGGAGCGTCCGCGTCTTTGGTGACGACACCGAGGTTGCCGAAGCTCTGCGTCAGCGGCCAGCCATCCTTGTAGTTGGTGTACAGCGGGATCGCATCGGTGTTGTCCTTGACCTTCTGCAGCGCCTCCAGCCATTCGTCCTCGGTGGTCGGAAGCTCGGTGACGCCGGCCTCTTCGAAGACCTTCTTGTTGTAGACCACGCCGTTGGCGTTGCCGCCCCACGCGATGCCGTACTGGGTGCCGTCGTAGCTCGCCGCGGGAAGGAACCGGTAGGTGTCCTCGAAATCGGAGGTCTTGCCCAGCGGCTCCAGGAACTGCTCGTACTGCTCCGGCTTGATCGCCGGGATGCCGATGACATCGCCGTAGTTGCTCGTCGACATCCGGGTGAGCATCTCGCCCGCGTAGTCCGTGATGCCCTCGAACGTCACCTTGACGTCTGGGTACTTCTTGTTGAACTCCTCGGCGTACTTGTCGAAGGTGCCGTCCTCCACGAGGTCGGTCCGCCACGTGATGACCTTGATGTCGCCCTTGACGTCGCCGTCGATGGTGTTGCCCGCGTCGTCGGAGCCGCTGCCCGCGCAGCCGCTCATCGCGACCGCGGCTGTCGCCAGCACCGCGAGGGACGCGATTGCCTTCTTCGCCATGTGATTCTCCTTGTCAGGTTCGCCCTTGAACTGCCGGTGCGGATCATCGCACCGTCGCGTGGTTCGTCGCGCCGTCAGAGTAGAGCGCTTCGAAGCGGTTCCGCAAGTCGCAAATGTCAGCGCTGTCTTGTCTTGTCCGATCCAAGGCCGGAGAAATAAAAATGTGCTTGATCGGGATAAAAAGCTCTCAAGATCGCGCCTTCGCCAAGACAATGTCCGTGCAATGTCCTACGTAGACATTTCTTCGTCAAGGCTGCTAGCGTGAACTCCGCCGAGCAAGGAAGGCCACCCATGAACGTTCAGCAGCGCGCCACCCTCGAGGACGTGGCCCGGCTCGCCGGGGTGAGCTCGAAGACGGTCTCGCGCGTGTTCACGCACCGAGATCTGGTCGCACCCGAGACGGTCGAGCGCGTGCTCGCAGCCGCCAAGCGGCTGCGCTTCCGCCCCAATCCGCTCGCGCGGAATCTGCGTCGCGGCGGCCCGACCGACACGATCGGATTCATCATGGGCGAGCTGAACAACCCGTTCTATTACAAGCTCGCCGCCGGCATCGAGCGGGAGCTCTCGGCGCACGGGTTCTCGCTCGTCGTCGCGACCACCGACGACACCCCCGAGGGTGAGGAGCGGGTCGCGGACGCGCTGCTGGGCCAGCGCCTGGGCGCCCTGCTGCTGATCCCCGTCGCCGAGGATCAGTCGTACCTCGAAGGCGAGCGGCACCTCGGCACGCCGATCATCGCGATCGACCGGCCGGCCCGCAATCTCGTCGCGGACTCGATCGTGCTCGAGAACCACCGCGGTGTCTTCGAGGCCACCACGCGGCTGCTGGAACGCGGGCACCGCCGCATCGGCTACATCTGCAACCCGGCATCGGTCTACACGCAGGCCGAGCGTCTGCGGGGGTATCGCGATGCGCTGGCCGCTTACGACATCGCGGACTCCTGGCGCTGGGAACGCCTCGCCGACGATCTGACGCGCCCCGCCGACGGCCTGATCGCCGACCTGCTCGATCGTGCCGACGCTCCGACCGCGATCATCACCGGCAACAACCGTGTCACCGTCGGAGCCTTGCGCGTGCTGCGGGACCGCGACGATGACGCCACCGCGCTCATCGGGTTCGACGACTTCGACACCGCCGACGTGCTCGGCGTGTCGGTCGTGTCGTACGACCCGCTCGCGCTCGGCAAGGCGGCGGCGACCCTCGCCATCGAGCGCATGCAGGACCCGGCCGGTTTCACGCGCCAGCTCGAGATGCCCACCTGGATCGTCGAGCGCGGCACCGGCGAACGATCTCCCGCAGACAGGACCGCCGCATGACCTCCGGCTTCGTCCATCTTGAGCGCGAAGGCGTCGGCGTCGTCATCGACGCACGCGGACCGGGCCTGCCCTGCGTGTTGCACTGGGGCACCGCGACGGGCCCGCTGGCCGACGGCGATGGCATCGCTCTGGCGCGGACGGTGAGCCGGCAGACCCCGCCGGGCACGCTCGACGCGGCATGGCAGGTGACGCTCTCGCCACAGGAGGCGGACGGCTGGACCGGTCGTCCCGGCATGCAGCTGCGGGCGGCGGGCATCATCCACCACCCGCGGTGGCTGCTCGACGAGGTCGAGTCCGCCTGCGACCGGGCCGTCTTCCGGGCCCGCGACGAGGCATCCGGACTGCTGCTGACGATCGAGCTGGCGATCGAGGCGGGGGGCGTCGTGTGGATGCGCCACGCGCTTCGCCACGACGGCGGTGCGGATGCCGCGCCCATCGACCTCGACTGGCTCGAGGCGTCGCTCCCGGTGCCGACGACGACCGACACGCTGCTCACCTTCGACGGGCGCTGGACGCGCGAGAAGCGGCCCGTGGCGACCCCGATGCCGGCCGGCGCGACCGTGCGCCAGACACGGCGCGGCCGCCCCGGGCACGACAATCCGGTGGCGGCGATCGCCGGGATCGGCGTGCCCCGCTGGGGCGCAGGTGAGCTGTGGGGCGTGCATCTGGCCTGGTCGAGCGACCTCACCACCCGTGTGGACCGGGTCACCGACGCGGTGACGCTGATCGGCGCGGGGGAGCTGCTTCGGCCCGGCGAGATCCGTCTGACGCCCGGTGACGAGTACGCGGCACCGCGTGCCGCCTTCGTGCACACCTCCGCCGGACTCGACGGCTTCGCCGACCGTGTGCACACCTGGATGCGCGCACGGCCGCAGCATCCGGCATCCCCGCGCCCTCTCGTGCTCAACACCTGGGAGGCCGTCTACTTCGACCACGACCCCGCCCGGCTGACGGCGCTCGCCGAGCGGGCGGCCGAGGTCGGGATCGAGCGGTTCGTGCTCGACGACGGCTGGTTCCAGGGACGCCGCGACGACACCACGAGCCTGGGGGACTGGGTCGTCGACCGCACGGTGTGGCCGGACGGGCTGGAGCCGCTCGCGGAGCGCGTGCACGCGCTCGGCATGCAGTTCGGCCTGTGGTTCGAGCCCGAGATGGTGAGTCTCGACTCCGACGTCGCGCGGGCGCACCCCGACTGGCTGCTGCACGACCCCGCGCACCTCGAACATGACGCGAGCCTGTCGTGGCGCGGGCAGTACGTCATGGACCTCGCGAACCGGGATGCCTTCGCCCACGTGCTCGGGCAGATCGACGCCCTCGTGACCGGCCTCGGCATCGACTTCATCAAGTGGGACCACAACCGCGACCTCGTGGAGAGCGTCCACGCCGGCCGCCCCGGCGGCCACGCGCAGATGATCGCGGTGTACGGGTTGATGGCCGAGCTCAGGCGCCGGCATCCTGCGCTCGAGATCGAGTCGTGCTCCAGCGGAGGAGCCCGCACCGATCTCGGGATCCTCGAGGTCGCCGACCGGGTATGGGCGAGCGACTCGAACGACCCCGTCGAACGCCAGGACATCCAGCGGTGGACCGGGCTGCTGCTTCCGCCCGAGCTCGTCGGCGCGCACGTGGGTCCCACGACCTCCCACTCGTCGGGGCGCACGACCGACCTGTCGTACCGGATGGCGACCAGCCTCATGGGGTCCGCCGGGTTCGAGTGGGACATCCTGTCATGCGACGACGACGACACCGCGGCGATCACGCGGTTCGCGGCGTTGTACAAGGAGCTGCGTCCGATCGTGCACACCGGCCGCGTCGTGCACCCGGAGCTCCGCGACCCTGCGTGGCGTGTCACCGGCTTCGTGACCGATGTCGCCGCCGTCGTGCTCGTGGCCACCGTCGCGAGCCTGGAGGACGCCCGCGCCGAGCGGTTGCGGATCCCCGGTCTCGACCGCGCCCGGCGCTACCGCGTCCGCGTGCGCGACGAGATCGGCACGGCCAAGTACGGCTGGATCGCGCCGGAGTGGTTCACCGCAGGCGGGCTCGATCTGCCCGGCGCCGTTCTCGCCGAGGTCGGCTTGCAGCTGCCCACGCTCTGGCCGCTGCAGGCCTTCGTCCTCCACGTCGAGGCGGTGTAGCCCAGGAACCGCGAAAGGGTACGTTTTCGCCGCGGAATCATACCCTTTCGCGGATCCGGGTCGCGGGTTAGAGCAGCGTCGAGAGGAAGCGGGCCTGAGCGAGGAACTGGAACGCCTGACCGCCCTCGTGGCCGTTGTGCGTGTACACCTCGATCTGCTTCTTCGACGCGGCGTGGCGGTTGTACGCCGCGTACACCGTCGAGGGTGGGCAGATCGTGTCCATGAGTGCGACGGAGTAGAGGGCCGCGGCATCCGCGCGCGTCGCCATGTTCGCGCCGTCGAAGTACGACAGCGTCTCGAACACCCGGTCGTCCATGCCCCGGTGCACCGAGAGGTAACGCACGACCTCCTGGTACGGGTCGGCGTCGGTGAAGCCGACGGCGCGCTCGAAGTGGCAGAGGAACGGCACGTCGGGCATGACGGCCACGAGGCCGTCCGACAGCCCGGCGGCGGCGATCGCGATGCCCCCGCCCTGGCTGCCGCCGCAGACGGCGACGCGGTCGGCGTCGACCTGCGGCAGCGTCCGGACCGCATCGACCGCGCGTACCGCGTCGGTGAACACGCGGCGGTAGTAGTAGTCGGCCGGGTCCTCGATGCCGCGCGTCATGAAGCCGCTCGACGACGGACCCGTGCCGTGCGGGTCGGGGGTGTCGCCACCCGATCCCCACATCGAGCCCTGGCCGCGCGTGTCCATCAGCAGGTGTGCGTAGCCGGCAGCGGCCCAGCCCAGGCGCTCGCCCGGCAGGCCTCGCCCACCGCCGTAGCCCTGGAACTCGACGACGGCGGGGAGCGGCTCGGCGGCACCCGTGGGGAGCGTCAGCCAGCCCTTCACGGGGTCGCCGCCGAAGCCCGGGAACGTCACGTCGAACACCTCGAGCGCGGTGAAGGGGGTATCGGCCGGCACCACCTCGGGAGCGGCATCCCATCGACGCGCCTCGGTGAGCGTCGTCGCCCAGAAGTCGTCGAAGTCGGCGGGTTCGCGGACGTCGGGCGCGTACGCCTCGAGCTCCGCGGGGGACAGATCGAATCTCGGCACGGGCCTACCCTAGTGCCTGCGCGGAAGCGCTTCGATGCTCGCCGGAGAAAAGGCGACGAGGCCTCGATGGGGGAGGGGTATTCGAGGCCCCGCCGCCGGTCTCAGGAGCGCTGGGAGGCGCTGATCGTCCGTTCCCCAGATCGGACGCCGGTGCGCCGGATCAGATTCTGATCTCGGCGATGACTTCACCGTACTCGGTCTCACCGACGGGCGTGAAGCCCACACGCTCGAAGAATGCCTGCGGACCGCCTTCGCCGGCCTCGTAGATCACGTTCACGTGATCCATGCCGCGGTTGCGGGCCTCTTCCAGGAGCGCCTCGACAGCGAAGCGGCCGATGCCCTTGCCCTGGTCGTCGGCATCGACGTTGATGCGCCACAGCACCGAGCGGAAGTGCTCCTGCGGGTCCTCGAGGTCGAAGTTGCCGCTGATGAAGGCGACGACCTGGTCGTCGTCGAGCACGACGCGCTGCCACGTGGTCTGCGGGTTCACGACGGTCGCGGCGATGCCGTAGCTCACCGGCGACAGGAACTCCTCCTGGCCGGGCTTGAGCGACATATTGTTGACCGCCACGATGGTCGAGGCGGAGAGTTCGACGAGCCGCAGATCACCCATGCGCCCCAGGCTAGCCCGGATGGCCGCATCCAGCACTGTGGATTTCACACGGAAACGCAATGTTCACGCGCGGAGATATCTTGATGTCGAGATATCTCCCCAGGTGCTTGCGATAGGCTGTGCGCGACCCGTCCGAAGCACCGACAGGACCGATTCAGGTGACCGACTCCACCATCATCTACACCTACACCGACGAGGCTCCAGCCCTCGCCACCGCGTCTTTCCTCCCGATCGTGCAGGCCGTCGCCGGCCAGGCCGGGGTCGAGATCGAGACGCGCGACATCTCACTGGCGGGCCGCATCCTCGCGGCGTTCCCGCAGAACCTCACGCCCGAGCAGCAGGTGGGAGACGCGCTCGCCGAGCTCGGCGGCCTCGCGACCCTGCCCGAGGCGAACATCATCAAGCTCCCGAACATCTCGGCATCGATCCCGCAGCTGAAGGCCGCGATCGCCGAGCTGCAGTCGCAGGGCTACGACATCCCGGACTACCCGGACGATGCCGAGACCCTCGAGCAGAAGGACGTGCGCGCCCGGTACGACCGCATCAAGGGCTCCGCCGTCAACCCCGTCCTGCGCGAGGGCAACAGCGACCGCCGCGCGCCGCTGTCGGTGAAGAACTACGCGCGCAAGCACCCGCACCGCAACAAGGCGTTCGGCGAGGGCTCGAAGACCCGCGTCGCGACGATGGGTCACGACGACTTCAAGAGCAACGAGAAGTCGTGGGTCGCCGCGCACGACGACGTGCTGTCGATCCGCCTCGTCGGCGCCGACGGCACCGTCACGGTGCTGAAGGAGGGTCTCAAGGTCCTCCCGCGCGAGATCGTCGACGCGACATTCCTGTCGGCGAAGGCGCTCGACGCCTTCCTCGCCCAGGTGCAGGCCGAGGCGAAGGCCGCCGGCATCCTCTACTCCGTGCACCTCAAGGCCACGATGATGAAGGTCAGCGACCCGATCATCTTCGGCCACGTCGTGAAGACGTACTTCGCCGACGTGTTCGACCGCTACGGCGACAAGATCGCGCAGGCCGGGCTCAGCGCCAACAACGGCCTCGGATCGATCCTCACGGGGCTGGAGAGCGTCGAGGGCGGCGACGAGATCATCGCCGCGTTCGAGGCGGGCTTCGAGACCGGCCCGGCGCTGTCGTACGTCAACTCCGACAAGGGCATCACGAACCTGCACGTCCCGTCGGACGTCATCGTGGACGCCTCGATGCCGGCGCTCATCCGCAACGGCGGCAAGCTGTGGGGCGCCGACGGCGGCGAGGCCGACACCGTCGCCGTCATCCCGGACTCGTCGTACGCCGGCGTGTACCAGGCGGTCATCGACGACGTCATCGCGAACGGACCGCTCGACCCCGCCACGATCGGCACCGTCCCCAACGTGGGCCTCATGGCCCAGGCGGCCGAGGAGTACGGCAGCCACGACAAGACGTTCGAGATCCCGTCCGACGGTCGCGTCGAGATCGTGGACTCGTCGGGCGAGGTCGTCATCGAGCACGACGTCGAGGCCGGCGACATCTGGCGCGCCACGCAGACGAAGTACATCCCGCTGGTGGACTGGGTGAAGCTCGCGGTCAGCCGTGCCCGCGCCACCGGCGCCCCGGCTGTGTTCTGGCTCGACGTCAACCGTGCCCACGACGCGCAGGTGATCGCGAAGGTCTACCAGGCGCTCGCCACGATGGACACGAAGGGGCTTCAGATCTCGATCCTCGCCCCCGCCGAGGCGACGCGGTACACGCTCGCGCGTCTGCGCCACGGCCTGGACACCATCTCTGTCACCGGCAACGTGCTGCGCGACTACCTCACCGACCTGTTCCCGATCCTCGAGGTGGGCACGAGCGCCAAGATGCTGTCGATCGTCCCGCTGCTCGCGGGTGGCGGCCTCTTCGAGACGGGCGCCGGCGGCTCGGCCCCCAAGCACGTGCAGCAGCTCCTCGAAGAGGACTACCTGCGCTGGGACTCGCTGGGCGAGTTCTTCGCCCTGGCCGCGTCGTTCGAGCACCTGTCGGAGTTCACCGGCAACGCGAAGGCGAAGGTGCTCGCCGACACGCTGGATGCCGCGACCGGTACGTTCCTCGAGAACGACAAGTCGCCCGGCCGCGCGCTCGGCACGATCGACAACCGCGGCAGCCACTTCTACCTGGCGCTGTACTGGACGCAGGAGCTCGCGAAGCAGACCGACGACGCCGAGCTGGCCGCGGCCTTCGCGCCGATCGCCGAGACCCTCGCCGCGAACGAGCAGAAGATCGTCGACGAGCTCCTCGCCGTGCAGGGCTCGCCGGTCGACATCGGCGGCTACTACCGCCCCGACGCCGAGCTGGTCGAAGGCGTCATGCGCCCGTCGGCCACGTTCAACGCGGTGATCGACGGACTCTGACCCGCACAACGAGGAACGGAGTGGATGCCGGGCGCCCGGCATCCACTCCGTTCCTCTTTTGAGCGGCAGAACCCGCCTCGCGGGCGTCAGTTCTGGACGGTGACCTCAGTGCCCATGGGGGCCCACTGGTACAGGAACTCGGCGACGCCCACGGGGAGGTTCACGCAACCGTGGCTCATGCGGTTGCCGAAGTTGTTGTGCCAGTACGCGCCGTGCAGCGCCTGGTCGCCGTTGAAGTACATCACCCAGGGCACGTTCTTCGTGTAGTAGTACGGCGCCTTCGTGAGGTCGGGGTTGCCCATGTTCTGGATGCGGAGCTTCGCGGTGATGCGGAAGCTGCCGGTGTGCGTGTCGTGGCCCGGCAGTCCCGACGACATCCGCGTCGAGCTGACGACGACGCCGTTCTCGTAGAAGTACGCGGCCTGATCGCTGAGGTCCACGACGATGTTGCGGGCGAGCGTGGTGGTGCTCACGGGCACCTCGTCGACCGGGAGCTTGTACACCGGGTCGCCGCCGGCGAGCTGCGCCGCGAACGCCGCAGCGATGCCCGCGGTCGCGCCCAGCTGGCGCCCCGACTGCCCGGCAGCGATCGTCTGCAGCACCTTGCCGGCGCGGTCGGTGATCTCCACGGCGTTCTCGGGGGCGCGGTCGACGGCGCCCGCGAGCGTGTCGACGACCGGCTGGATGGCCGCGGGGTCGGCGCTGATCGTGAACGCCCCGTTCTCGGGGGTGACGGTGAGCCAGGATGCCGCCACCGCGCGGTCCACCGGCACGGTGCGCTCGTCGCCCACGTAGAAGCCGACGTTCGAGATCATGCCGTTCAGTTTCGTCGCCGTGTCGGCCGCGGTCTCGGTCGAGATCGCCGCGGGGACCTCGGCGATCACCGGGTCGAGGTTCACCGTCGTCTTGCCGGCCTCGAACGCGGCCTGCAGCGCCTGCTGCACGGTGGCGACGTCGATCCCGGTGCCCGGCGTCGCAGGCGTCGACACGTACGAGGTGGACGCGCCGTCGTATGCGAGCGTCGCATCGACCGGATCGGTGAACAGTGCGGGAGCGGCCTTCTGCAGCGCCTCGAGAGCGGTGGGGGTGTCGACCTCGATCTCGGCGCCCGTCTCGGCGAACCAGGCGGTGGGATTCCACATCGGGTGCTCCGAGAACGCGGCGTCGGCGAGGGCCTTCGCGTCGACCGATGCACCCAGGTCGGCGCCGGTCACCTCGGCGTCGCCGCCGTCTCCGGTGAGCACCACCGTGGTCGTTGCCAGCTGCTTCTCGATCGCCTCGGCGGCGGCACCGGGGGTCATCCACCCCACCGGCACGCCGGCGACCGTGGTCCCCGGCGCGATCAGCAGCAGCGACGAGACCACCAGGCCCACGACGGCGACGCCGGCGCCGATGCTCAGCCACAGGGCCGTGCGCTTCTTCTTCGGCTTCGGCTCGGGCTCGGCCCACGCGTAGACGGCGCCGTCGGTGCCCGCGGGCGGCGCCGCAGCCGCACCGTCCGCGGCAGTGCTCGGCGTCGGGAGGACGGCGGTCGCGTCGGAGGCATCGGCGGCCTCGGCGGCAGTCGGTGCCAGGGCGGCGGTCGCGACGGCGACGGTCGCCGACTCGTCATCGGCGGCGTCGGCGGGGGAAGCATCATCGGCGGGCGCGGGCTCGGGCTCCGTGGCGGGCCGGCTCTCGTCGACGGCGTCGACGTCGTCCGCAAGCTCGACCTCGGCTTCCGCCTCGGCGGCGTCGGTCTCGCCCGATGCTTCCACCTGGGCGTCATCGGCGTCGGCGGCATCAGCGACGTGCGACTCGGCCGCGGCCTCTTCGGTCTCGTCCGCGGTCTCGGACGCCTCGGCGGCCGGCGCCTCCGTGGTCTCTTCCGCCGCCTCGTCGGCCTCGACGTCTTCGGGGGCCTCGTCTGCAGGCTCGCTCGTGTCGACGTCGGAGTCGTCGGTGGGGGAGCCCTCGAGCTCCGCGTCCACCGCGTCGCCGACGGCCGGCTCGACCTCGACGCCATCTCCTGCGGACGCCTTGTCGGCCTGCGGCTGAGTCGCCAGATCCGTCACGCCTTCACCCCCCCCGAATGTGATTCACGCTTCCGACAATGGTAAGCGACGCCCGCGCGCGCGTGGGTCACGTCCTGGTCACGCACGAATCGCCGGTCACGCGCGGAAACTCGGGGGCAGGCGCGGGTGCTGTCCGCGACCGCACATCACAGTTTTGTAAAGACCCCGACCAAAAAGCGCTGGGGGACTTGCGGAAAGTTTGTTCGTAAGGTCTACTAACAAACATGCCTACTTCGGAAGCGCGGCGCGGCTCTTCCATTATCGACAAGCCGCAGAGTCCCACCGCGAATGCCCGCGCATTCGCCCCCGGTCGCACCCTGCGCCAGGGGGCGAAGGTGCTGCCCGAGCATGCTCGCGGCCACAACCGCTCCCTCGTGCTGCAGACGCTGTTCCACCAGGGTGCCATGAGCCGCGCAGACCTCTCCCGCGAGACCGGCCTCACGCGGGTGACGATCTCGGATCTCGTCGCGGAGCTCATCGCGGACGGCTTCGTCGCCGAGATGGGCGTGCGCGAGGCATCCGGTCCCGGAAAGCCCGCGATCCTCGTCGACCTCGACCACGCCGGGCACCGCATCGTCGGACTCGACCTCTCGGGCAGCGACACGTTCATCGGGGCCGTGCTGACGCTCGACGGCAGCATCGTGGCCCGTCGCGAGGTGCCGCTCCCCGCCGACGAGGACGTCGTGTCGACGGTGGTCGACCTCGCCCGCGGCCTCGTCGCCGAGGCGCACGCGCCCGTCCTCGGAATCGGCGTCGGAACCCCTGGTGTCGTCGACGACCGCGGCGTCATCCTCACGGCACCCAACTTCGGCTGGGCGGGCTTCGACCTCGAGGGTGCGCTGCGAGGCGCCCTCGGGCTCCCCGTGCTCGTCGCCAACGACGCCAACGCCGCCGTGCTCGCCGAGTACACGTTCGGCGGTGCGCCGGACGACGTGCTGCTGGTCAAGGTCGGCCGCGGCGTCGGCTCCGGCCTGCTGCTGGCCGGCCAGCCGATGCGCGGCAGTCGCTTCGCCGCGGGCGAGATCGGCCACGTCACCGTCGGCACCGACGGCGGTCCGCTGTGCGCCTGCGGGAAGGTGGGATGCCTCGAAGCGTGGCTATCCGTCCCGTCGCTGACCAAGCGCCTGGCCGAGGCATCCGATCCTGGCGACCACGAGGGAATCCTGCGCGACGCGGGGGAGCGGCTGGGCATCGCCCTCGCACCTGTCGTCGGCACTCTCGACGTGTCGGAGATCGTGCTCTCCGGCCCTGCTGATCTTCTCGGCGGTCCCCTTGCGGACCAGGCCGTCGAGGCTCTTCGTGCGCGAACGCTCGCGCCGTCCAACGACGACGAAGGCGTGCGGGTGCGGATGACGGAGCAAGGCCAGGACATCGTCCTGCGCGGCGCGGCCGTCATGGTCCTGTCCGGACAACTGGGGGTGTCCTAGACCTCGGCCTAGACCCCGCAACCACTCCGACGGCTCACCCCCCGAACCGCCGGATCCCCCTGGATGGGCCACCCGGCCCACCCGAACACCAAGAGAACATGAAGGAACACACCATGAAGAAGACGCTTGGAGCCGTGGCGCTCATCGGCGCCTCGGCACTGGTGCTCGCCGGCTGCGCCGGCAGCGGCAACGCGGGCGGCGGTTCGGCCGACGACGCTTCCGGGTTCGACCCCGAAGGCGCCAAGGGCCAGAACATCACGTTCTGGGTCATGGGTGGCGACACCCCTGACGAGCTGCGCCAGTACCTGAAGGACGAGTACAAGGCGGCCACCGGCGGCACGCTCACCATCGAGCAGCAGGACTGGACCGACGCGGTCACCAAGCTCGCGAACCAGCTGCCCGACGCGAACAACACCCCCGACGTCACCGAGATCGGCAACACCTGGTCGCCGACCTTCACGACGGCGGGCTCGTTCAGCGACCTGAGCGGCATCTACGACGAGCTCGGCGGCGACGACCTGCTGCAGTCGTTCGTCGACGTGGGCACGGTCGACGGCAAGCAGTACGCGCTGCCGTACTACTTCGGCTCGCGCTACATCACGTACCGCAAGGACATCTGGAGCGCCGCAGGCCTCGACCAGCCCAAGACGCTGAGCGAGTTCAACGACGACGTCAAGAAGCTCCGCACCGACAGCCAGTCCGGCTTCTACATCGGCGGCGAGGACTGGCGCAACGGCGTCTCGTGGATCTTCGCGAACGGCGGCGACCTGGCCAAGAAGGACGGCGACAAGTGGGTCTCGACCCTCAGCGACGCCAAGACCATCACGGGTCTCGAGCAGTTCCAGGACCTGTTCCAGAACGCCTCGAACGCCCCGGCCACCGAGGACGACAGCACCCCGTGGGTCAACATCAACAACGACAAGAACGGCAACCCGCCGACCGCCGCCACGATCATCGCACCCGGCTGGGCGCACTGGTCGATCGGTGACTTCGTCGAGGAGAAGACCGGCGACGACGGCAAGGTGACCGAGGTCCGCGAGTGGAACGACGACACGTTCGGCGTCTTCCCGCTGCCCGGCAACACCGCGGGTGAAGCCGCTCCGGTCTTCGCCGGCGGCTCGAACATCGGCATCTCGGCCAAGAGCAAGAACCAGGCCGGTGCCAAGGAGCTGCTGAAGATCATCTTCTCGGACGAGTACCAGCAGATGCTCGGCAAGAACGGCCTCGGCCCGGCGAACACCAAGTTCGTCGACTCGCTGGGTGACGACATCTTCGCGACGGCTCTCATCGACTCGGCGCTGAACTCGAAGCTCACCCCGGCCGCGCCGGGCTGGGCGGCCGTCGAGGGCCAGAAGATCCTCGAGGAGTTCTTCGGCAAGGTCGCCGCCGGTGGCGACATCGAGGCTCTGGCGAAGGAGTACGACGAGAAGATCGACGCCATCATCAACGGCTGAGACCCTTCTTGACCTGCCGGGGTCGCGGGCAGCGCCCGCGACCCCGGTCCCCTGCGAGACCCCCCGAAGGAGGCGGGCATGGCTGTTCCTGCCCCCACCACCATTGAGCACGACCGACCTGCCGACGAGTCCGTCGGCAGCCGCCGCCGCTCGCCCGTTCCCTACTTCCTGCTGATCCCCGCGATCGCCATCCTGCTCTTCGGCATGGGCTATCCCGTCGTATGGCAGGTCATCACGTCCTTCCAGAAGTACGGCGCTCTGCAGCAGCTCGGCGGCAAGCCGCCCGAGTTCGTCGGGCTGGAGAACTACATCGCGGTCGCGACGAGCCCCACCTTCTGGGAAGTGGCGCTCCGCTCGGTGATCTTCTGCATCGTCACCGCGTTCATCACAGTCGTCATCGGCATGGCGCTGGCGCTGCTCATGACCCGCGTCTTCGGGTGGGTGCGCATCACGCTGCAGATCGCCCTCCTGCTGGCCTGGGCGATGCCCGTCGTCGCCGCCATGACGGTGTGGATCTGGCTGTTCGACCGCCGCCGCGGCGTCGTCAACTACCTGCTCGACCTCATTCCGGGCGTCGACATGAACCAGTACAACTGGATCGGCGGCGACCCGTTCGTCTTCTTCCTCGTGGCGTCGATCATCGTCACGTGGATGTCGGTGCCGTTCGTGGCCTTCTCGGCCTACGCCGGCCTCACCCAGGTGTCAACCGAGATGGTCGAGGCGAGCCACCTCGACGGGGCGAGCGGCTGGCAGCGCATGCGCTACATCGTGCTGCCGATCATCCGCCCGGTCATCATGATCGTCCTTCTCCTGAACCTCATCTGGGACCTCCGTGTCTTCACGCAGATCACGATGCTGCAGGATGCCGGTTCGAAGACCACCAGCTACGACCTGCTCGGCACGTACATCTACAAGATGGGCGTGGCCGGACTGAACTTCGGCCAGGGCGCCGCGATGGCGATCTTCGTGCTCGCGCTCACGATCGTCCTCAGCTGGTTCTACATCCGCAGTCTCCTCAAGGAGGACCAGGCCTGATGTCCGCCTCTGCACAGATCGCACCCGCGCCCACCCGCGCGTCGCGTGCCTCCCAGCCCGCCGCCCCGGCGGCCCAGCGCCGCCCGCGAGGCCGCGGAGCCAAGTGGGGCTGGAGCATCCTCGCTCTCGTCCTCTCCCTCGCCTGGGTGTTCCCGGTGTACTGGATGGTCAACTCGTCGATGCTCTCATCGGCGACACTGGAGTCGTTCACCCCGACGTTCCTCCCCTTCGGCGGCAACCTCGACAACTTCGGCGCCGTCATCAACGAGAAGTTCTTCAGCGCGCTGGGCATCAGCGTCGCGGTGACCCTGATCGCCGTGTTCTGCTGTCTGCTGTTCGCGTTCCTGGCGTCGGTGGCGATCAGCCGCTTCCGCTTCCGCGGCCGCACGACATTCGTCCTCGCGATCCTCATCGTCCAGATGCTGCCCGCCGAGGGCCTGTTCATCGCGCAGTACAAGATGATGAGCGAGCTCGGTCTGCTGTCGAACATCCTCGGCCTCAGCCTGCTCTACATCGCGGCGGTCGTCCCGTTCACGGTGTGGATGCTGCGCGGCTTCGTCGCCGGCGTCCCCGCCGAGCTCGAAGAGGCTGCGATGGTCGACGGCCTCAGCCGCACCCAGGCGTTCATGCGGATCACCCTGCCGCTTCTCGCGCCCGGGCTCGTGGCATCCGGCGTGTTCGCCTTCCTGCAGTGCTGGAACGAGTTCACGGTCGCGCTCGTGATCATGAACGCCGAGAACGAGACGCTTCCGCTCTGGCTGCGCAGCTTCGTGCAGCAGAGCACGAGTCGTGCGATCGACTGGGGTCAGGTGATGGCCGCGTCGACCATCGTCGCGATCCCCGTGATCATCTTCTTCGTGATCGTCCAGGGCCGCATGACCAGCGGTCTCGTCGCGGGCGCGGTCAAGGGCTGATGGGCGCGCACAGAATCGCCGCCTCCCGCGCGGAGGTCGGCGGATGAAGGTCGGGCTCGATGTGGGCGGCACCAAGACCGACGCCGTGGCCGTCGACGACGCTGGTGAGGTCGTCGGCAGGCTCCGCATGCCCACGGGATGGGGTCCGGATGCCGTCGGCCAGACGGTCGTGGACGCCGTGCGCGCACTCGGGACCGAGGCAGGGATCGATCTGACGTCCGTCCGCTCCGTCGGCGTCGGCATCCCCGGGCAGATCGAGCCGGGCACCGGGCGCGTCGTGCACGCGGTGAACCTCGGCGTCGAGTCGCTGGATCTCGCCGCGGTCGTCGCGCCGCAGCTGGGCGTACCCGTGCAGGTCGAGAACGATGTGAAGGCGGCGGCGCTGGGCGCTCACGCGCTCCACACCCGCGGCGGCGCGTCGGCGCAAGGGTCGATGGCGTACCTCAACCTCGGAACCGGTATCGCGGCGGGCATCGTCTCGGACGGTGCACTGTGGCGCGGCGCCCGGGGCACCGCGGGCGAGGTCGGTCACATCTCGGTCGACCCGAACGGCCCGCTCTGCCGCTGCGGACAGCGCGGATGCATCGAGTCGTTCGCCGGGGGCGGCGCCGTCGCCGAGCGCTGGGGCCGCCGGTCGGCGCTGCCGGTGCGCGACGTGTTCGATGCCGCCGAATCCGGTGACGCCGAGGCGCAGGAGCTGCGCACCGGGCTCGCCCGCGGCGTGGCCGCGGCGATCCGGGTACTGGTGCTGACGGCCGACGTCGATATCGTGGTGCTCGGAGGGGGTGTGACGGCCTTGGGCGATCGACTGATGGCGGATGTCTCCGCCGAGTTGGCGGCCAGCGCCGAGGCATCCCCGTTCATGCGCTCGCTGCGACTGCAGGAGCGGGTCGAGCTGCTGCCGCCGGGTTCGCCGGCTGCGGCGCTCGGGGCCGCGATCGTCGGCGCGCAGGGCGACACCACACACGACACCGAGGAGGCTCTGGTTCATGGCTGAGATCGTCATCGTCCGCGACAAGGCGGAGGCGGGGGCGCTGGTCGCCGACCACATCGCCGGGCTGCTGCGCGGCAACCCCGAGACCGTGCTCGGCCTCGCCACCGGCTCGACGCCGCTGCCCGTCTACGAGGCGCTGCGCGCCCGCCTGGACGGCGTGGACGTGTCGCGTGTGCGCGGTTTCGCGCTCGACGAGTACGTGGGCATCGACCCGGCGCACCCCGAGAGCTACCGATCGGTGATCACGCGCGAGGTCGTCGAGCCGCTCGGCCTGAACCCCGCGCTCATCCGCACACCGGATGGCACGCCCGAGGGCATCGAACATCACGGCGAGGAGTACGACGCGGCGATCCGGGAAGCGGGCGGAATCGACCTGCAGATCCTCGGCATCGGCACCGACGGCCACATCGGGTTCAACGAGCCGGGGTCGTCGTTCGCGTCGATCACCCGCGTCAAGACGCTCACCGAGCAGACACGCAAAGACAACGCACGCTTCTTCGACTCGGTCGACGATGTGCCGATGCACTGCATCACGCAGGGCTTGGGCACGATCCTCCGCGCCCGCCATCTCGTCCTGCTGGCCTTCGGCGAAGGCAAGGCGGCGGCCGTCGCGGGCGCCGTCGAGGGGCCGGTGACGGCATCCCTCCCGGGCTCGGCGATCCAGCTGCACCCGCGCGCCACGGTGGTGGTCGACGAGGCCGCGGCGTCGCAGCTCACGCGCGCCGACTACTACCGCTACGCCTACGCGAACAAGCCTGACTGGCAGGGCATCTGAGTCCTATGCTGACGGCATGACACAGCCGTCGCAGCCGCCGGCGGCGGGGGATGCCTCATCCTCCGCCGCTGTTCCGGCTCCTGCCGGAGACCACGTCTCCGCCGCGCCGGGACACGCGGCTCCCGAGGTTCCGACGACTTCATCCTCGGTTGCCGGATCCGACGCCTTCGATGCCCGTCTGACGTGGCTGCTCGGCGGTTCGCTGCTCATCGCGCACGCTGTGCTGGGCTTGATGCTGAGCGGGAATCCGCTGTTCGCCTTCCCTGGCGCCGGGCTGGTCATCGACGGCGTCTGGGCGGCGGGGCTCCTCGTCTTCGCGTTCGGGATCCGCGGCCGGGGGAGCGTCGTCGGGCGGCGGCCGCTGGGCATCGCCGGACTGGCGATCGCCGCGGTCGTGCCGCTGCTGACGGACCTGCTCTGGTGGGTCGTGCCCGCCGAGGCCTGGAACTCCACGACGGCATTCATGGCAGGGAACGGGATGACCGTGCTCTCGCTGTGCGCCCTCATCGTGGCGACCGTCGTGATCGGCCGCGCAGGGGCTGTGCCTCATCGGGTGCGGTGGGTCCCGCTGATCGTCCTCGCCGTGGTGGCGGGCGCGCAGATCGTGCTGTCGATCGCCAGCGTGGCATACGCGCAGACCCGGGTGGTGCCCGATCTCACGGGGGCGTACTACTTCGCGGCGACCCTGCGTCCGCTCGGCGTGCTCCTGCTCGGCATCCTCGCGATCGTGTCCGCGCCGCGCCCGGCGCCGCGGCCCGCGCCGCCGACGCAGGTCTACCCGCCGGCATCCTGACACCTTCAGCGCGACTACTCGCCGTCGGTAGTTGCCGTCCCGAACGTGTTCACTTGCGCTGTATGTACGCCGAAAGCCGCGAATCGCGTACGTACAGCGCAAGTGAACCGAGGGGGAGGATGCCCGCGGCCGGGGCATCCACCGGGATCAGCGCGCGAACACCTTGCCGGGGTTGAGGATGCCCTGCGGGTCGAAGACGCGGGTGACCCGCTGCTGCAGCTCCCACTGGTCGTCGCCGAGCTCGTCGGCCAGCCAGCGCCGCTTGAGCACGCCGACGCCGTGCTCGCCGGTGAGCGTGCCGCCGAGTCGCAGTGCGGCGCGGAAGAGGTCGTCGGCCGCGGCCCAGATGTGATCGGGGGCCTCGACGACCCCGAACTCGTCGGGCTCGGCGTCGAAGATGAAGTTGGGGTGCAGGTTGCCGTCACCGGCGTGCGCGACGGTGGGGATCACGACGCCGTGCTCGCGCTCGACCCGGGCGATCTCGTCGAACATCGCGGGCAGGGCGCTGCGTGGCACCGAGACGTCCTCGATGAGGGCGGTGCCGAGGGTCTCCATCGCGGGATGCATCGCACGGCGGATCGCGAGCAGGCGCTCGCCCTCGTCGCGATCGTGCGAGATCGCGACGGTGCCGCCGGCCCTGCGCAGCACGTCGGCGATGGTCTCCGCCTCGACGCCCGCGGCGGGCCCGTCGGTCTGGATCGTCAGCTGTGCGGCGCCGGGCGTCGGCGCCGGGAGCGCGAGCATCGTGTGGACCGCCGCGAGGGAGGCGGCATCCATCAGCTCCATGATCGCGGGCTGCACGCCCGACGCGGTGACGGCAGCGGATGCCACGGCCGCTGTCCGCACGTCGGGGAACGTCGCGGCGACCGTGCACACCTCGCCCGGCACCAGGCGACGGAGCTTGAGGGTCGCGCCCACGACGACCCCCAGCGTGCCTTCCGAGCCGATCACGAGCGAGGTCAGATCGAGGCCGGTGACACCCTTCACGGTGCGGTGGCCGAGGTGCAGCAGCCGTCCGTCGGCGAGGACGATGTCGACGCCGAGCACCGCGTCGCGGACGACGCCGTACTTGGCGCAGAGCAGCCCGCCCGCGCCCGTGGCGATATTGCCGCCGACGGTCGAGATCGCCCGGCTGGCCGGATCGGGCGCCCACCACAGGCCGTGGGCGGCGAGCGCCGCGTTCAGATCGGCGTTGAGGATCCCGGGCTCGACCACGGCGAGCAGATCGTCGGCGCGGACTTCGACGATGCGGTCCATCGCGCGCATCGACAGCGCGATCTCGCCGGCGCCGGCGTTTGCTGCGCCCGCGAGTCCGGTGCCCGCACCGCGGGTGACGACGGGAGTTCCGGTCGCGCTCGCGATGCGCAGGGTCTGCTGCACATCCTCGACCGTGCGCGCGTGCACGACGGCGATGGGGGTCCCCGCGGCGGCGTGACCGGACTTGTCGGCACGCGCCGCGTTCAGTGACGCGGGGGAGGTGTCGACACGGTCTCCGAGCGCCTCGCGCAGCAGGGCGAGGGGATCGGATGCCGCAGTCACGCGATGCGCCGGCGGCCGGCGATGACGCCCACGGTGACGGCGACGATGCCGAATCCGAGGCCGATCCAGGCGTTGCCCATCATCCACCACGCGACCGTGGCCGATGCGTAGACGAGGAGCTCGACGATCGCGCGCACGAACGGGTGCACGGCGAACACGGCGCGCGGCGAGACGAACAGAGCCCACACCAGGATCGCTGCCGCGGGAGCACCCAGACCCGTCAGGATGTTCCAGGCGAACGGGAACATCGTGAAGCCCCACAGGGAGAGCGAGACGATCGCGAACATCTCGCACACGAACGCCAGCACGTCGATCGCCGACAGCGGAGCGCGCATTCCGGGCGCCGGTTCGGCGGGCTGAGCAGACGTGGTGTGCGGCGTGTCGGACATGGCTTCCAGTCTACGTCGCATGGATGCCGCACCCCTCGGTGCGGCAGCGGAAGGAGGGGCTCTCGTCAGGCCTGCGGGCCGGACTGCGCGCGCATCTGCCCGTTGCGCTTGCCGCCGTTCGTGGCCTCGTCGGGCGTCGCGATCTCCGACGGGTCGGTCGTCGTGGGCGTCACGCCGAGGCTCTGAGGGGCGTTCACCGCGCCCTTGGCCTTGCCGTTGCCGTTGTTGTCGGTGCTGCCGTTCGCGGCGCCGTTGCCGACGCCCGTGTTGCCGCCGTTGCCGTTCCCGGTGCCGTTGGTCGGCGTGCCGTTGCCCGTCGAACCGCCGTTGCCGGTGGTGCCGCCGTTGCCTCCGCCGGTGCCGTTCGTCGGCGTTCCGTTGCCCGAGTTGCCGGTGTCGTCCTTGTCGTCGGCGTTGCCGTTGCTGCCGGAGCCCGCGTTGCCGTTGCTCTTGTCCTTGCCATCGGAGCCGCCGGCGGTGGAGTCGCCTTGGCCGCCCGCGTTGCCTTGGCCGCCACCTGCGCCGTTGCCCTGGCCGCCGGCGTTGGCCTGGCCGCCGCCCGAGGGCGTCGTGCCCGCGTCGGCAGCGGCGCCGTCGGTCGCGCCGCCGGTGCCCGTCGTGGTCGTCGTCCCTCCTGCGCCGGCGTCGCCGTCGGGGGCGGCCGGCAGGTCGGCGGGGCCGGGCCCGCTCGGCGCGGGGAGCCGGAGCGCCGTGTCGGCGTCGGTCTCGGGGGCGAGCGGCGGTGTGGCGGGGGCGACGTCGGAGATGCTGCTCGGCGCCGGAACGGGGTCGGAGGCGACCGGGGGCAGCGCGACCGCGGCGGCGACCACGCCCCCGACCACCACGAGGCTCGCCGCGACGAGGCCGGACGCCGCTCCGATGCCCGCGAGCGCGGTGCCGCCCGCGGCGACGGTCGAGATGGCGGCTGCGCCGGCGCCGGCGCAGCCGGCTCCAGCCGCGGCGCCCGTCCCGACTCCTGCCGCCGCTCCGGCCGCCCCGGTACCGGCAGCTGCGCCGGTTCCTACGACCGCGCCGCCTCCTGCGGCACCGCCACCCGCGGCCCCTCCGGTCACGCCGGCGGGCAGTGCCGCAGCACCACCGCCCTGGACGATCGCCTGCGGCATCGCCGCCAGCGCAACGAGCGGGGCGCTGCCGCCCTGCACGGTGGCGAGGTAGCCGGCTGTGCCCGCGGCGCCGAGCGCCAGCGGCAGGAGCACGAGCGCGAGCCTGCTGGAGACCTCTTTGGCCTCGCTCGCGACGATCGAGCAGCGGACGCAGGCGGCGAGGTGCGCGTCGACTTTGGCGTGATCGCGACGGCCGAGGTTGCGGCGTGAGTACGCGCCGAGCCGCTCGATGGCCCACTGGCAGTCCGAGCCGTCCTCGACGGACTGCAGGTGCGCCTGGATCCAGGCCTCGCGCAGACCCTCGCGGGCGCGGAACGTCAGCTGGGCGACCGCGGTCGCCTTCATGCCGAGCAGGGGCGCGATCTCGGCCGGCTTCATCTGCTCGATCTCGGAGTACCAGAGCACTTCCTGCCAGCGCGTCGGCAGGCTGCGGAATGCCCGGTGCGTCAGGCCTCGGTCGAGCGCGGCCTCACTGGCGTGCTCGCCGGCTGCCGGATCCTCGACTCCGTCGAGTTCGTCGTACGCGGTCTCGCGGCGGGCTCGCCCCCACGCGGCGGCGGTGTTGCGGATGCTGGTGAAGAGGTACGCGCGGAACGAGCCCGTCGGGCCTCCGCCGGCGACGATCGACTGGTAGATGCGCGTGTACGCCTCTTGGACGAGGTCGTCGGGATCCAGGCTCGACGTCATGTTGCGCGCGACGGTGACGCCGGCGCGGTAATGCCGGCGCCACAGCTCGCCGAACGCGCCGCGATCCCCGCAGCGTGTGCGCAGCACGAGGTCTGCGTCGCCCGGCGCGACCGGCTCCTGCTGTTCGCCGACGTCGTCGTGGTCCATGTGAATTCCCCAGTTCGCGGGCGGATGCCCTGCGCCGCTCCCCGGCGTGGCGGCGTGCACGGGTCGCGTCGAGACCATTCTCGCCGTCGTCGGGCTTTTTGACCAGGGTGGATGCGGTGCGGGGAGTCAGCCGGAGAAATTCTCAGAAGTCGCGTAATAGACAGTGGTTCGTGCCGTCTCTTTGGTCAGAGTGGCACGCCGCCCGACGTGTGGGGCACGAAGGCGGTAGCGCCCCCGCGGCGTCGGCCGCGGATGAGGCGGGGCTCGGAAGGATCTCGGGGGAGGGACTTCCGGCCCCGCCTTCGTATGTCCGCCGGCCGTCCCCGCCGGTGGGACGAGTCAGACGGGGACGCCGTCGATCCAGACGCGCGACACGCCGAGATCGGCGTCGAGCAGCACGGCATCGGCCACCGATCCGACGTCGAGCCGGCCGAGGTCGGCGCGTCCGATCGCGAGTGCGGGGGTCTCGCTCGCTGCGCGCAGCGCGTCGGCGAGCGGCACGCCCGCTGCGACCACGTTCCGCACGGCGACATCCTGGGTGAGCGTCGAGCCGGCGATCGCGCCACCCTCGACGAGTCGGGCGACGCCGTCGGTGACCTGCACCGCGAGTCCACCGAGCTCGTACGAGCCGTCGGCGGCGCCTGCGGCCGCCATCGCGTCGGTGATCAGCGCGATGCGGTCGGCCGCGGCGGCGAACAGCGTGGCGACGAGGGCGAGGTCGACGTGGACGCCGTCGGCGATGATCTCCAGCGTCACGCGCTCGTCGCGCAGGGCCGAGACCACGGGGCCGGGTGCACGGTGATGGATGCCGGGCATCGCGTTGAACGCGTGCGTGATGATGGTCGCGCCGGCGTCGAAGGCGCGGCGGGCGGTCGCGGCATCCGCGTCGGTGTGGCCCACCGCGACGGCGACGCCGGCCTCGGTGAACCGGCGGATGGCGTCGAACGCGCCCGGGCGCTCGGGTGCGAGGGTGACTTGCCGGATCGTGCCGCGCCCGGCATCCAGCAGCGCGTCGACGGCAGCTGCGTCGGGTGCGCGCAGCAGCGACTCGGTGTGGGCGCCCTTGTGGCCGGGGTCGAGGAACGGCCCCTCCAGGTGCGAGCCCAGGATCGTCGGATCGGCGTCGGCGAGGTCGGCCACCATCGCGACGCGCCCGGCGAGGTCGTCGATCGACGCGGTGATCAGCGACAGCACCGCACGGGTGGTGCCGTGGGCCCGATGCACGTCGCGCCCACGGCGCACCGCCTCGGGGCCGTCGTCGAAGCTCGCCCCGGCGCCGCCGTGGCCGTGGATGTCGATGAAGCCGGGGGCGAGGCATCCATTGCCGCCATCCACCGTCTCGCCGGCCGACGGGCGGTCCGCGCCCACACCGGCAGCCACGACGCGGCCGCCGTCCAACAGGGCCCACCCGTCGGGGCGGTCGCTGTCGACGGTGGCCGAGCCGAAGAGGCGGACGGAGTGGACGAGGACGCTCATGCGGTGCTCCGGTTCAGGCGGACGGACGGGTCACTCGGTGACCCACGGGATCTCTTCGGACGGGTGGAAGTCGATGCCCATGCTGGTCCACAGCGGCCCCAGCGCGCCGACGCGGGTGCGGAAAGACTCCCACGTGCGCAGGTCGCTTTCGCCGGTGCGGGGCGACCAGCCGGCCTCGGCCGCAGCCGCGACGCGGGGGAACGCCATCGTGTCGATGTCAGCGGCGGTGCGGATCGTCTCTGTCCACAGCGGCGCCTCGACGCCGAGGATGGCGTCGTCGCCGACGCCCGGGATGACCTCGGCGGGCTCCCACGAGTAGGCGCGCTCGACGCTCGTCGGGCCGTTCGCCCACGTGAGGCCGAGCTCGGGCACGGCCACGTCTGAGCTAGAGGCGGGATACTTCATGTCGAGGTAGATCGCGTCGGCGGGCGACAGGATCAGGCCGGCGCCATTGTCGACGAACGTCTGCGCCTTCTCGGCGAAGCCCTCCAGCGGAGTGACGTAGCCCCAGTACTGGCCCACGGTGCTGTCGGCGACGTCCTTGGCGGAGCCCGCCTCGTGCCACGCGACCGGAGTCTTGCCGAGGTCCGCGATCAGCGCGCTCACGCGCGTCACGAAGTACGCGAAGTCGTCGTCGGCGGTCGCGAGCGACTCGTCGCCGCCGAAGTGCAGGTACGGACCGGGGGTCATCGCCGCCAGCTCGCCGAACACGTCGGCCACGAAGTCGTACGTCGCCTCGTCGTGGATCTTGAGCGACGAGAAGCCGACCGCGAGCGCCTCGAACGGCACGCCGGCCTCGGGCAGCGTCCCGCCGTACTCGTCGACGATCTGGCGCATGTGGTCGGAGATGACCGGGTCTTCGGCGAGCTCGGGGTAGGCGAGGCCGACGGCGTGGGTGTGACCAGGCATGTCGATCTCGGGAACCACGATCATGTGGCGGGATGCCGCGTACTCGACGATCTCGCGGTAGTCGTCCTTCGTGTAGAAGCCGCCGGGGTCGCCGCCGATCGCGGTGCCCGACGCCTTCTCGGTGAGCTCCGGACGCGAGTCGAGCTGGATCCGCCACCCCTGGTCGTCGGTCAGGTGCAGGTGCAGCGCGTTGAGCTTGAGCGACGCGGCGCGGTCGATGTAGCCCTTCACGGTGTCGACGCCGTGGAAGTGGCGCGCGACGTCGAGCATCACGCCGCGGTAGGCGAAGCGGGT
>PJUC01000303.1_pt1 | contig 25069 bp, 23 predicted proteins | sample 1512161 | NCBI WGS metagenome assembly PJUC01 (sample SAMN08177676, study PRJNA422409) | Soil metagenome, whole genome shotgun sequencing project. | isolation source: Soil enriched on filter paper | place: USA: Madison | collected 2015-01-15
CCGGTGAGGGTCGCCCAGTACTGCTCCCACCACGACGAGTCGACACCGTAGGCGACGCGGATCTGCTCGATCTGGTCGGCACTGAGCCCCAGCGACGGGTCCTCGTACTTGATCAGGATCGCATCACCCGGCAGCAGCTGCAGCAGGATGAACGTGGCCGTGAAGGCCGCGATCAGAACGATCGCGGCCTGCCCGGCGCGTCTCAGCGCGTAGCTCATCGACTCCTCGGTTCTACTTCTTCTTGTCGAGCCACACGTCGTAGAACAGCGGACGTGCGACCGACTCGAACTCGACGCCCTTGACGTACGGCGCTGCGCCGTACACCTGGGGCTCTTCGAACAGTGGGATCACGTACGCCTGCTCGGCGAGGTAGTCCTGCACGGCCTGCGACGCCTTGACGCGGGCGTCGGGGTCGGCGGTCGAGGCGACGGCGAGCAGCAGCTCGTCGAGCTTCGCGTCGTCCGACAGGAGCGTGTTGCGGTTCTTCGTGAAGTACTGGCTCTTGATGACGTCGAGGTCCGCGCGGCCGACCATCGAGTGGTACAGCGGGGTCTTGAGCGGGTCCTTGATGTCTTCGGCGTAGCTGCCGGCGTCGGCCGACTTCACGTTCAGCTCGACACCGATCTTCTTGAGCTGCTGCGACACGAGCTCGAGCGTCTGCTTCGACAGCGGCTGAGGCTTCGCCTCGTAGACGTCGAGCGACAGGCGCTGACCGTCCTTCTCGCGGATGCCGTCGGCGCCCTTCTCCCAACCGGCCTCGTCGAGCAGCTTCGCGGCCTTCTTCGGGTCGTACTCGTAGTACTTCGACTCGTCCTTGTAGCCCAGCGCAGAAGAGCTGAGCGCAGACGTGGCGCGGGGATAGTTGCCGGTGAAGATGGTGTCGACGACCTCCTGGCTGTCGACGCCGGCCACCAGCGCCTGGCGCCCCTTGATGTCGCTGAGGATCGGGTTCGTGAAGCGCAGGCTCAGCGAGTTGTTCACGCCGCGGGTCTGCGGCGCGTACAGGTCGAAGCCGCCGGATTCCACGCGCGCCTCGTCGAATGCCTGCACGTAGCGGATGTAGTCGGCCTGACCCGACAGCAGCGAGCCGATGCGCACGCTGTCTTCGGGCGTGACGATCAGGTGGATGGCGTCGAGGTAGGCACGGCCCTGGTGCTCCAGGCTCGGCGGAGCCCAGTCGTAGTCACCGCGGGCCGTGAGCGTCAGCTCGGTGCCGAGCTTCTCGTCGGTGATCGTGAACGGCCCCGAGCCGACGATGTCGGCGGCGTTGCCCGCGCCGAACTCCTCCAGCGTGCGGTCCAGCGTCGCGGGCGACAGCAGGCCGGAGTTGATGGTCGACGTCGCCTGCAGGAAGCCGGGCGCCGGAGCGCTGAAGCGGAAGGTCACCGTGTCGTCGTCGACGACCTCGCTCGACGCGTAGTTGTTGATCGCCTCCGAGACGGTGAGGCCGAGGGCGGGGTTGCCGAGCCCGTACGTGTCGAAGTTCTTCGCCACCGCGGCGGCGTCGAGCGGGGTGCCGTCCGAGAACGTGACGTCGTCCCGGAGGTCGAACGTGTACTCGGTGGCGTCGTCGTTCACGGTCCAGTCGGTCGCGACCCACGGCTCGATGTCGAGCGTCTTCGGGTTCTGCCACGTCAGGCGCGCCGCGATGTTGTTGACGAGCCCGCCGTTCGGGTAGAAGCCGGCCTGCGGCGGGTAGAGGTTCGTGTACGTCTGGTACTCGAGGTACGTCAGGGTGCCGCCGGTGACGGGCTCTCCGGCGGCGTCCCCGCCGGAGGCGGCGGGCTGCTGTGACGCGCAGGCTGTGAGGGATGCCGCGGCGACGAGCACCGCGACGGCACCGGCGACGATTCGCGATGCGGGACGGGACATGTGGTTCTCCTGGGTTCGGGCTGTTCGGCAGGGGTGTGACGGCAACGCTAGGGAGCGGCATCCCCGCCCCGTCCTTCGCGACGTCACGGCCGTTCACCTGCCGCAAACGGGCGTCACCGGGGGTCACGCGGGGTAACACGCGCGCGGCGTCGAACGACGGGGCTCAACGGTCGAACGGGCGTTTCGAAAGCGCGATCGGACCGGTCGAGCCCGCCCGTTTCACGCGGACGCGGTCAGAGCCGGCGCATGTGCGAGCCGCGGAGCGCCCAGCGACAGCCGCTCGCGCAGCGTCGCACCCTGCCGGCCGATCAGACCGCGGCGGCGCAGCTCCGGCACGGCGAGCGCCGTGAAGGCCTCGAACTGCGCGGGCTGGAAGGCCGAGAGCACGTTGAACCCGTCGGCGGCGCCGGCGTCGCGCCAGCTCTCGAAGTGGTCGGCGATCTCCGCGGGACCGCCGACGACGAAGTTGGCCGGCACGGCGTGCGCGGCGACCAGGTGCCGCCACGTGACGGGATGGTCACCGGCGACATCGCGGCCGGTCCGCGCGCGGACGACGTCGAGAGTCCGCGCGGCGGGCTCGTCGAACGCCGCCGCCGTCGCGGCAGGCACGACGTCGTCGAGGAAGGCGGCGCGCACCGGGTCGTCCGACGCGACGCCGGCGACGTCGAGGAACGAGGCGAGCGAGCGGTTCGCCGGGAACCCGGGGCGTTCCACGTGCTCGGATGCCCCGTCGTCCAGGGGCACGAGCAGCAGCAGCCGGTCGACGATCGCGCGGGCGGCGGCATCCGTCTCGGCCACCACCGGCAGCACCGGCACGATCACCTTCAGGTCCTCAGGGTCGCGACCGGATGCCGCCGCCAGCGCCCGCAACTCGGCCCGGGTGGCGGCGGCCACGGCCGCGTCCCCTGCCGCGATGAGGGCGAGGTCGGCCTCGGTCGCGGCCAGCGCACGGGAGCGCGGCGACGTGCCGGCGTGGACGATGGGCGGATGCACCTGGGGCGGCCGGGCGACGTTGAGCGGTCCTTCGACACGCACCTGCTCCCCCTGGAACGCGGCGGCCCGCAGCCGCTCGGCATCGATCAGCACCCCGCGGGAGGGATCGGCGATCCAGGCATCGTCGTCCCACGACTCCCACAGCAGCCGCAGCGCGCGCACGAACTCCTCGGCGCGGTCATACCGGGCCTCGTTGTCGGCGTGGGCGTCGCGGCCATGGTTCGCGGCCGCGCGCGGCTCGGCGCCGGTGACGAGGTTCACCCCGCCGCGTCCGCCGGTGAGCAGATCGAGCGACGCCGTCGCCCGCGCCGTCGCGTACGGATCGGCGTACGTCGAGTTCACGGTGGCGATGAGCCCGATGCGCTCGGTGATGCCGGCGAGGAACAGCACCGCGCTCACCGGATCGATGCGCGCCAGCAGGTACGGGTCGCGGAACTCCAGGTCGGGTCCGGTGGCGAGCCAGTCGCCGAAGAACAGGTAGTCGAGGTCGGCGCCCTCGGCCAGCTCCGCGACGCGGCGCAGCACCGCGGCGTCCGTCCGCGGGTCGGCGTGCGCACCCGGATGCCGCCACCCCGATGGGTAGGCACCGAGCGTGCGCACCATGGCGCCGACGATGAGGGGCGCGGTGGCGGCATCCGTCATACCGGCACCACGTCCAGCGACGGAGCTGCGCCGACGGCGGCGAGCCGGCCGCGCGAGCGCGACCACTGGCTCCACGACCCCGGGTACACCACGACGTCGATACCGGCCAGCGCCCCGGCGAGCGCGGTGTGGGTAGCGGCGATGCCCGAGCCGCAGTAGGCGGCCACCGACACGCCGTCCGACACGCCCGCGGCGGCGAACTCGGCGCGGATCTCGTCCGGGCTGCGGAACTTGCCCGCGGTCAGGTGCACGGTCGTCGGCAGGTTGACGGCGCCGGGGATGTGCCCGCCGACGGGGTCGTGCGGCTCGGAGTCCCCGCGATAGCGGTCGGGTGCGCGCACATCGAGCAGCAGTCCGTGGTCGGGCCACTCCTCGACGCCGTCGATGTCGGCGATGCCGTCGGTGATCTCTCCCAGCACGACGTCCCCGGGCGGGCGGGGCAGCACGTCGCCCGTGTCGAGGGGCAGGCGCTCGGCGAGCCAGCCACGCAGGCCGCCGTCGAGCACGCGCACGTCGGCGATGCCCGACCGCGTCAGCACCCACCAGGCACGGGCCGCTGCGACGGAGTGCACGTCGTCGTACGTGACGACGGTGTCGCCCTCGTGGATGCCCCACCGACGCGCCGCGGCCTGCAGCTGCTCGCGCGTGGGAAGGGGATGCCGGCCCTCCCGCGGATCGCCGCGCCGCGCGAGCTCGTGGTCGAGATCGACGTACACCGCGCCGGGAAGGTGCCCGTCGAGGTAGGCGGGGCGTCCTTCAGGCTGGTCGAGGCGCCAGCGCACGTCGAGGATCCGCGGCGGGGTGCCGCTGCGGATGAGATCGGCGAGCTCGGTCGGCGAGATGAGTGGGGAAGGCATGGGGTCATGCTCGCGCCGCGCCGCCGCACCCGGAACGGTGTGACGACATACGCCGCGACCGGGCGTCATATGCCGCGATACGGCGTCATGCGACGTCACACGGCGTCACCCTCGGCGAGTGACGCGCACGACGTGATCGTGCTCCTACGATCCGGGGAGGACGTCAGGAGGACCGGATGCCGCACACCGAGGAACCCCGCCCGGCGAAGCCGCTGCGCCGGGTGCGCGCACGTCGCGCGATCGCCGCTCTCGCCGTCGCGGCGGCCGCCGCCCTGCTCGCCGGGTGCGGCACGGGGGTCTTTCCGATGCCGACCGCGCTGCCCACGGATCTGCCCACCGTGCGGCCGACCGACCTGCTGCCGACGCGGAGCGCCTCGCCGACACCCACCCCGGTGCCCGAACCGACGCCGACGCCGACGCCGACGCGCACCGGCATCCTGCCGCCGCTGCCGACCGCGACCGTCGCGCCCGAGCCGACGCCGACGGAGGAACCTGCGCCCGAACCCACCCCGACGGTCGCTCCCGAGCCCACAGTCGTCCCGGTGCCCGAGCCGACCGTGACACCGGCACCCACGCCCACGCCGACGGCGACGCCGACCGCCACGCCGACCGCCACGCCGACCCCGACACCCACGGCTGACGCGTCGGACGCCGCCGCGTCCACGGCGAGCTGGGTGCCCTGGGTCGTGCTGCTGGTGCTGCTCGTCGGCGGCGCCGTCACCTACCTGATCGTGCGGCGGCCCCGGCGCCCCGGCCCGACGCCGCCCGCCTAGCGGCGACGGTCAGCCGCGCAGCGCGAGGACGAACGGCAGCACCGCGGTCGCTCCGGCGCGGCGCAGCTCGCGTGCGGCGACGGTGAGTGTCCAGCCGCTGTCGACGCGGTCGTCCACGAGCAGCACCGGTCCGGCGGGAACGTCCAGGCTCTCCGTCGAGAACCGGCCCCACACGCCGGCGACGCGGAAGGCGCTGTTGCCGCCCGCCTGGCCGGTCGGCCCGCCGTCGACGAGAGCGAGCTCCCCGAGGTACGGCAGCCGCCCGATGCCCGCGAGACCCCGCGCGAGGGAGTCCACCAGCTGCGGCTTCGTGCGGGACGGGATCGCGACGACCGCCACAGGCCGGTCGCCCCATGTCCAGTCGGCGAGCACGCGCACGCACGCGGTGAGCACGTTCTGCGGCACCGGCTGGTCGTCGGCACCGGCGGCGAACAGCTCGCGCATCGCACCGCCCCAGCCGAGGTCGGTGAGGCGCGCGAGCGCGCGGCCCTCGCTCGCCTGCTCGTCGGCGGCGATCCGCCCCTTGACCGCGACGCCCAGCCGATCGGCGCCGGTAGGCCACTGCCGGCGCGGTTCGATCGGCACGCCGACGCGGTCGAGGGCTGCGGTGGCGGCATCGGCAGCCGTCGCGGCGATCTCGGTGGGGAACCACGTGCCGGCACAGTTGTCGCACCGCCCGCAGGGTGCGGCGGTGTCGTCGTCGAGCGAGCGCTGCAGGAACTCCATGCGGCAGGCGTCGGTCTCTTCGTACTCGATCATGTGCTGCTGTTCGGCGACGCGTTCCGCGGCGATCCGGCGGTAGCGCTCCTCGTCGTACGTCCACGGCTCGCCCGTCGCGATCCAGCCGCCGCGCACGCGGCCGACCGCGCCGTCGACGTCGAGCACCTTGAGCAGCAGCTCGAGCGGCGTGCGGCGGATGTCGACGATCGCCTCCAGCGCGGGCGTCGACAGGGGACCATCGGCCTGCGCCAGCGCGGTGAGGACGCGCTCCGCCCTCTCACGGTCGGGCATGGAGGCCGTCGCGAAGTAGTGCCAGATGTCACGGTCCTCGACGCCGGGCAGCAGCAGGACGTCGGCCGACTCGGTCGCGCGGCCCGCGCGGCCCACCTGCTGGTAGTACGACACCGGCGACGACGGGGCGCCCAGGTGCACGACGAAGCCCAGGTCGGGTTTGTCGAAGCCCATGCCGAGAGCGCTCGTGGCGACGAGCGCCTTGACGCGGTTGTCTTTCAGCAGCGCCTCGGACTCCTCCCGCTCGTCGGTGTCGGTCTGCCCCGTGTAGGCACGCACGTCGTACCCGCGCTCGCGCAGCAGCCGGGCGGTGTCGTTGGCGGCCGCGACGGTGAGCGTGTAGATGATCCCCGAACCCGGTAGGTCGGCGAGGTGGCTGATGAGCCATGCGAGCCGGCTGGGCGAGTTCGGCAGCCGCAGCACGCCCAACCGCAGCGACGCGCGGGCGAGCGGACCGCGGATCGTCAGCACGCCAGCTCCGCCGGCCCCTCCTGCGCCCGGCCCGCCACCGGCGTCGAGCTGCTCGGCCACGTCCGCCACGACCCGGCTGTTGGCCGTCGCCGTCGTCGCGAGCACCGGCACGCCGGCGGGCATTCGTGCGATGAGGTCGCGCAGGCGCCGGTAGTCGGGGCGGAAGTCATGGCCCCAGTCGCTGATGCAGTGCGCCTCGTCGACCACGAGCAGACCGATGCGCGCGACGAGCTGCGGCAGCTGCTCATCGCGGAAGGCCGGGTTGTTCAGACGCTCGGGCGACACGAGCAGCACGTCGACCTCGTCGGCATCGAGCTGTGCGAGCACGTCGGTCCACTCGTGCGCGTTCGTCGAGTCGATCTTCACCGCCCGGACGCCGGCACGGGCGGCGGCGGCGATCTGGTCGCGCATCAGCGCGAGCAGCGGGGAGACCAGCACGGTCGGCCCGGCGCCGCGGCGGCGCAGCAGCAGCGTGGACACGAAGTAGACGGCGGACTTGCCCCACCCCGTGCGCTGCACGACGAGCGCTCGTCGACGGTCGTCGACGAGCGCCTGGACCGCCTCGAACTGGCCCTCGTGGAAGTCGGCGTCGTCGCGCCCGACGAGCGCGCGCAGCACCTCGAGGGCTTCGGTGCGGGTATCGGTCGTCGCGGTCACGGGTTCCACCCTGCCCCATGCCGCTGACATCCGCGGCCTCCGCTCAGCGGGCTGTGGAGCGCGCACCGAGGCGCCCACCTGGGGAGGAGCCGGCCCGTGCTACCGTGGCCGCGACGGAGGGAGCTCCCGTGTTCGACGCCATCGGCATCACACTGCGCGCCCTCGTCGAGCTGCTGGCGACGGTGATCCACCCCGCGCTCGAGCTCATCGCCGCCACTGCCCGGGCTCTGTTCGTGACGGCTCCGTCGACCCCTGACGCGGGGGCACTCGTGCTCGCGGTGACGCTCGTCGCCGCCCTCGCGGTGCTCGCCGTCGCGATCGCGCTGTTCCGCGCGCCGTCCCGCACCCTCGCCGCCGGCGCGCACCCGCTCCGGGCGATCGCCGACGCGACGCGCCTCACGGCGTCGCACCCCGACGCGCCGGGTCACTCCCGTCCTCGCGCGCCCGGCCTCGCGGCCCTGGCCGCGTAGTCCACCGCGCACGTCCCGCCGAGCGGGCGTCCGCCGGTGCCGTCGTGGCCGCACGCCACGAAACGACACCGGACGAACGGACACATCCTTGGACCTCTACGCCTTCCCGCCCATCGCCGCGATCCTCGACGCGGCCTACTCCCTGCTCATGCGGCTCATCGCGCTGCTCGACCCGGTCGCCGGGTCGGCCGCGGCCGCGGCATCCGTCATCGTCCTGACCCTGCTGGTGCGCGCCGCGCTCATCCCGGTCGGGATCTCGCAGGCCAGGGCCGAGCAGACGCGCAGCCGGCTCGCGCCGAGACTGCGCGAACTGCAAAAGCGCCACAAGCGCGACCCCGAGCGGCTGCAGCGCGAGACCATGAAGCTCTACGCCGACGAGAAGACGTCGCCGTTCGCGGGCTGCCTGCCGATGCTCGCCCAGGCCCCGGTCGTCGCGATCGTGTACGCGCTGTTCCTGCACCCGGCCATCGCGGGTCACGCCAACACGCTGCTGACGCAGCAGCTCCTCGGCGTGCCGCTGGGGCTCAGCGCGTTCGGCGCGGTGACCTCGGGCACCGCGACCCTCGCAACGGCCGGGGTGTTCGCGGGCGTGATCGCGGTGATCGTCGTGGTGGCCGAGCTGACGCGGCGTGCGTTCCGTCCGCAGCTCGACGGATCCCCGGATGCCTCACCCCTGGCGGGGGCCGGCATGGCGCGCATCGCCGGGGCCCTGCAGTTCACCACCGCGGTCTTCGCGCTGTTCGTGCCGCTGGCCGCGGCCCTCTATCTGGCCACGACGGTCGCATGGACGCTCGTGCAGCGGGTGGTGCTGCGGCGGCGGTTCCCGCTCGCGACGGCATGAGGTGCGGCATCCGCCCCTCCGAGGTCACCCGGTCAGATCTGTGCCGACCCGGCCACCTCGGCCGCCGGCATCCCCTTGCCCGCGCGCTCCGCGCGACGCAGTGCGGTGCCGAGCGCCAGGAACAGCAGCACCATGCCCGCGGTCAGCAGGATGTGCCCCGTGCCCGCGATGCCGGCGATCATCTTCGACGACTCCTGCCCGAGCACCGTCAGCGAACCGTGCCAGATGAGCATCGCGGAGGTCAGGACGACCCCGGCGTTGTACACCCAGAAGAACCAGCCGAACAGCTTGGACGCCGACAGCGTGAACACCTTCTCGAGCACGAGCACGATGAGCAGCACGACGAAGCCGAGGGTGAGCAGGTGCGTGTGGGCGAGTCCGAGCTGGGTCGACCCGCCCTCGGGGAAGTCGTTGAGCTTCGTGAACTCGCGGTAGAACAGTCCGGATGCCACCCCGGCGATCATGTAGGCGAAGGCGGCGTAGTAGAGCTTGCGCATGGGAGTCCTCTCGATGGCGATTCCAGCCTCGCCGCGCACCGGCCGCGGCGGATCCATCGAATGGTTGATCCCTGCGTCATTCCTCGGTCGGGACGGCCTCTCGTCCCGCCGCGCGCCGCAGCCGCAGGGCGCCGACGAGACCGAGCAGCAGGAACAGCGAGGCCACGAGCAGCGCCCACCGCGTCGCGTCGGCGAATCCGGCGGCGAGGGCGTCGACGACGGCCGGGGTCTGGTCTCCGAGCCGGCTGTCGGTGCCCTGTGCGCGCAGCTGGGCGATCGTCGTCCCGGCGGACTGACGCGTCGCATCGGCGACGGTGTCGGCCGCCGACCCCGAGAAGCCTGCCGAGCCGAGCGATGCCGGCAGCGTGAGTGCGAGCGCGATCGACAGCGCCGCTCCCGCGAACGCCGTGCCGAGGGCGGAGCCCACCTGCCGCACGGTGCTCTGCGTCGCCGATCCCTGCCCGGACTGGGTGACCGGGACGTCTCGCAGGACCGTGCCTGTCAGCTGGGCGGATGCCAGTCCCAGACCCAGTCCGTAGACCACGAGCGGCAGCGCCAGCAGCCAGCCCGGGGTGGTCGCGGTCACCACGAGCGCGACGATCACGACGCCGACGACTTCGAGTGCGAGACCGATCAGCACCGTCCCGGGGGCGCCGAAGCGGGCCGCGACGTGCCGCGCGGCGGCACCGGAGGTGAACGCACCGAGCGCCATGGCCGCCAGCACGAGGCCGGCGCCCATCGCGTTCATGCCGAGCGCGTTGACGAGGTACAGCGGCAGCACGAAGATGATGGCGAACTCGCCGACCGCGACGGCGCCCGCCGTGACGTTGCCCCACGTGAACGTCGGCAGCCGGAACAGCGCCAGGTCGAGCAGGGCGGAGCGGCCGTTGCGCGCGCGATGGCGCTCCCACAGCACGAACAGCGTGAGGGCGACGACCGCGATGGCGAGCGTGATCGGGATCACCGAGATCGGGGCGTCCGCCGGCCAGGTCCAGCCGAACAGCTGGAACTCGGACTTCGGTGCCCACCAGCCGAGCTCGGGGCCCTCGATCACCGAGAAGACGAGCGCGCCGAAGCCGATCGCCGAGAGCAGCGCGCCGTCGACATCGGCCCCGGGTCCTGGGGTCGCGCCCTTCGTCTCGGGCACGACGAGGAGCGCGGCGACGAGCACCAGCGCCCCGAGCGGCACGTTCACGAGGAACACCCACTCCCACGAGGCGTACTCGGTGAGAGCGCCGCCCGCGAGGGGTCCGATGGCGGCCGCGCCCGAGATGACGGCGCCCCAGACACCGAACGCGGCCGCGCGGTAGCGCCCGCGGAACACCGCGTTGACGGTCGACAGCGTCGACGGCATGATCAGCGCCGCGCCGACGGCCTGCACGGCACGGGCGCCGATGAGGGGCCCCGACGCCTCGGCCGCCGCCGCCAGCAGGCTCCCGCCGACGAACACGACGAGTCCCGCGACGAACAGGCGCCTGCGGCCCCACCGGTCGGCCAGACGGCCGGTCGACAGCAGCAGCGCCGCGAGGATCGCGGCGTACAGGCTGCTGACCCACTGCGCGTCGGTCAGGTCCATCCCCAGGTCCGAGATGATGTCGGGCAGCGCGACGCCGACGATGGTGCCGTCCAGCACGATCATGCCGAGCCCGACCGAGAGGACGGCGAGCGCCATCCAGTCGCGGCGGGTGGGGGCCGCGACGGAGTCCGCGACGGTCATAGGATGCCTCTCTCCCGGGCGACGGCGACGGCCCGGGATCGACTGTCGACGCCGAGCTTGCCGAAGATGTGGACGAGATGGGTCTTCACCGTCGCCTCGGTGACGAACAGGGTCTTGGCGATCTCGGGATTGGACGCGCCGGTCGCCAGGAGGCGCAGCACGTCGAGCTCGCGCTCCGTGAGGCGCACGCGGGGGGCGCGCAGCACCTGCACGACGCGCGCGCTGAGCTCCGGGGTGAGCGCGAGCCGGCCCGCGGCCGCATCGTGCACGGCGCGGACGATCGCCTCGGGCGGTGCGTCCTTCAGCACGTAGCCCGACGCGCCGGCCTCGATGGCACCGAGGATCTCGGCGTCCCGGTCGAAGGTGGTGAGGATGACGACTGCAGGCGCCGGGTCGAGGGCGCGCAGCGCGGCGGTCGTCTGCACGCCGTCGGCGCCCTCGCCCAGCCGCAGGTCGCACAGCACGACGTCGGGCGTCAGATGGCGGGCGAGAGCCACGGCCTCTTCGCCGGTCGCCGCCTCGCCGACGACCTCGACGCCGCTCGACCCCGTGAACAGCGAGCGCACGCCGGTGCGGATGATCGGGTGGTCGTCGACGATGAGGATCCGGATGCCGCTCACCGGTCACCGCCCGTCACGATCGGCACCGACGCCGACAGGGCCGCCCCCTCGCCCGGAGCGCTCTCGACGTCGAGCGTCCCGCCCAGCTCGCGCAGGCGCTCCCGGATGGCCCGCAGCCCGTAGCCGCCCTCAGGGCCGACGGGCCGGGACGCCCAGCCGGTCGCGTCGAAGCCGATCCCGTCATCGACGACGTCGAGGCGCACGGCGTCGCCCCCGTCGGACATCGTGACCACGACCCGCCCCGCGTGGGCGTGCAGCCGGACGTTGGCGAGCGCGGACTGCGCGGTGCGCAGCAGGGCGACCTCGGTCGTCACCGGCAGCGGTGGGAAGTCCTCGTCGACCCGCAGCTCGGTGTGGACGCCCGTCTCGTCGTGCAGGCGCACGAGCATGCGGCGGAGCGCGTCGGCGAGCGCAGCGCCCTCCAGCTGCGCGGGCATGAGCGCGTCGACGATGCGGCGGGTGTCGGCCAGGCCCTCGCGCGCGAGCTCCCCGATCTGCGAGAACGCGCGGGCGGCGGCATCCGGTCCCTCCGTCTCGGAGGCCGCAGCGGCGGTGGCGGATGCCGCGATCATGCCGATCGACGTGAGGCTCTGCGCGACGGTGTCGTGGATGTCGCGCGACAGCCGGGTGCGCTCGGCGACCGCCCCGGCGTCGCGCTGGGCGAGGGCGAGCTCGTCCTGGAGCGCGGCGGTCTCTTGCTGCGCGGCCACCAGCGACGCGATGAGCCGCTGCCGCTCGCGCCCGTCGCGGACCAGTTCCAGGTAGCCGCGCGAGATGCCGAGGGCGAACACGCCCCCGACGACCGGCCCGATGATGTTCGCGTAGCTCGTCGTGCCGGTGTGGGCGAGCGGAGCCGCGATGACGACGAGCAGCACGACGAAGCTGAACACGATGGCCCATCGCATCCGCATCACGAAACCCGCGAGCAGCCACAGCGGGAACGCGAGCCACACGAACTCGGGCGAGATCGCGACCGCTCCGACCCAGATGAGCGCCAGCCCGACGAGCCAGCCGGCGGCGAGGGCGTGATCGCGCGTGCGCTCGCTCAGCAGCAGCCCGCCGAAGTACCAGCCGGCGAACACGACCGAGACGGCGACCACCCACGGCACGGGCGTCCCGTCGGCGACGGCGCGCAGGGCGCCGATCACGATGAGCGCCGCCGTGATGACGGACTGCCCCACCCGGATCGAGCCGACCAGCCCCCGCCACGACCGTACGGTCGTCGGCGGTGCGTCCTCAGCCGACGCGCTCGTGGAGAAATGCGGCATCCCCCGACACCCCTTCCTCTCCAGCGCGATCGCCTCCGTCGTGCGATGCGGCGAGTCGCCCCGGCCACCACATGCGGTCGCCGATGAGCGAGAACAGCGCGGGCACGACGAGGGTGCGCACGACCAGCGTATCCATCAGCACCCCGACGCCGACGATGAGGCCGAGCTGCCCCAGGGTCACGAGCGGCAGCAGCCCCAGCGCCGCGAAGACGCCCGCGAGCACCAGCCCGGCGCTCGTGATGACGCCGCCCGTCGCGGCCACCGCGTTGACCATGCCGGGTCTCGTGCCCACGACCCCCGCCTCGGCGCGCGCCCGGTGCACGAGGAAGATCGTGTAATCCACGCCGAGCGCCACCAGGAACAGGAACGCGAGCAGGGGCACCTGCAGATCCAGGGCGGTCCACCCGAACAGCTCACGTCCGAGCCAGGCACCGGCGCCGATCGCCGCGGTCGCGCTGAGCGCGTTCACAAGCAGCAGCACCAGCGGCGCGACCACCGCCCGCAGCAGCACGAGCAGCACCGCGAGGGTCACGAGCAGTACGAGCGGGGCGATCACCAGGAAGTCGCGCACGTTGGCGTCGCGGGCGTCGACTGCGGCACCCGCCGGCCCGCCGACGAGGGCCGACCCGGAGGCCTCATGCGCGGCATCCCGCACATCGCGCACCAGCTGAAGGCTCTCGGGCGAGCCGGGTTCGGCGTGGCCGACCACGAGCAGCTTCACGAGCGACGAGTCGTCGCTCTCGGCGACGTGGGTGGTGCGTTCCACGCCCTCGACACCGTCGACCGCCGTCATGACGGCATCCGCGTCCGTCGCGCCGGCGATGACCACCATCGGCTCCGCCTCACCCGCCGTGAAGTGGTCGCCCAGCACCTCGAGCCCGACCGCCGACTCGGACGGCACCCGGAAGCGTTCGGCCTGCGTCAGCCCGAGCTGCGTGCCCATGAGGCCCGTCGCTGCGACGGCGAGCAGCAGGAGTCCCGCGACGACGGGGAGCACCGGACGCGCGACGACACGGGCGCCCAGCGCACGCCACGCACCGACCCGGGGCGCCGGACCGCCGGGGCGCGGGATGAAGGGCCAGAACACGCGCCGGCCGCACACGGCGAGCGCCGGAGGAAGCACGAGCAGCACCGCGGCGAGCGCGATCAGCAGCCCCAGCGCCGATGCGATGCCGAGGCCCCGCGTGCCCGGCACGACCGCCAGCAGCAGCGTGAGCAGCGACAGCACGACCGTCGCGTTGGACGCCACGATCGCCGGCAGGCTCGCACGCCACGCGCGCGCGAGGGCGACGCGGTGGTCGTCCTCGCGCAGCAGCTGCTCACGGTAGCGCGACACCAGCAGCAGCGCGTAGTTGGTTCCGGCGCCGAAGACGAGGACGCTCACGATGCCGGTGTCGAACTGGAGCTCGAGGGCCGTGCCGAGCGCCGCCGTCGCCTTGCTCGCGAGCTGATCGGCCAGCGCGACGACGACGAGCGGCACGAGCCACAGCACGGGCGAACGGTAGGTGAGGATGAGGAGCACCGCCACGATGCCGATCGTGACGAGCAGGAGCGTGAAGTCCGCACCGTCGAACGCGGCGGCGACGTCGACACCGAACGCCGCGCCGCCGGTGACCTGCACCGAGACCCCCTCGACCGGGTGGTCGGCGATCGCCGCCCGCAGGCCGTCGACGGCGTGCTCGGCGGCGTCCTCGGCGGCCCCAGGTTCGACCGTCGACTGGATGACGGCCGCCTTACCGTCCTCACTCGGGATCGGCCCCCGTGACGTGCTTCCGGTCTCGGCGTCGATGACGCCCACGAGCGCGGCGATGCCGTCGAGGTCCGCAGGCGTGAGGGCACCGCCGTCGTCGCGGCTCGCGACGACGAGCAGCGTCTGCTCGTCGGCATCCGGGAACTCGTCCGCGAGCGCGGCGACCTGCCCGCTCTCGGACTGCGGCGGGACGGGATCGCTGCCGGCGGCGAGATCCGCACGGCCGACGACCCCGAGCAGCGCGACGAGGGCGAGAAGACCGAGGGCGAGCGACACCCATGCGCCGCGGCGCGACGTCAGGGCATGAGACAGGGAATCGGTGAACCGGTGCACCCCTCCACTCCACCTCCGGACGCGATCGCGCGCGTCCGGCCCGCGGTCGAGCCCGATGTCAACCGATCGATGGATGCCGCATCAGTCGTCGCGCGCGTGCAGCAGCCCGCTCACCGCGCCGAGCGCCGCACCCACCAGCGTGTCGACGACCCGCTCGGTCGCCACGGCCACGGTGTCGACCCCTCCTATGGCTGCTCCGGTGAGCAGCAGCACGAGCGGCGTGATGAACACGAGCGCCAGCGCGTAGTTGCGCACCACGAACAGCTCGATCGTGAACTGCAGCGCACCGAGCACGAGCGCGAGCCACAGCGCCGGCAGCGGCAGCGGCGCCAGCAGCAGATACACGCCGGCGCCGACGACCGTGCCGATCATGCGATGCAGCCCGCGCGTGAACGCCGCCCGGCGGTCCGCAGCGACGCCGATCACCGCGATCGCGGCGCCGACGATCCAGTACGCGCGGTCGGGATCGAGCACGAGGGCCACGGCGATGCCGACCACGGCCACGATCGCGACCCGGGCGACCAGCATCCGCTCCCCCGACGACCAGGCGGGGCCCGGGAGGATCTGGCGGAGCGGTCGCGGCGCCGCCCGGCGTCTGCTCGGGAGCAGCAGTGGGACCAGCGAGACCGCGGACGCGAACAGGATGCCGCACGCCACGGTCAGGACGTAGGACCCGGCATCCGCGCCCGACGCGACGATGTGCGACGACAGCCCATACACGAGGACCATGAACAGCGGGCCGGGCGGGCCGACGCGGAATCCGAACATCACGGCGGCCGCTGCGATGGAGACGGCCGCGAGACCGACCAGCGTGGCCGCCTGCGACGGTCCGGCGAGCGCGCCGAGCCCCGCCGCGGCGGCGAGGCCCCCGGCGACGAACGGCACCACCCGCACGCGCTCGATCATCGGCAGGTGCGTGCCGTAGAGGGCCACGAAGGCGCCGGTCGCCGCCTGGAAGCCGAGGTCGGGGCGACCGATCAGCGACATCACGGCGATCGGCACGGCCATCGCGATCGCGGCGCGCAACCCGATCGCCCATCGCGGCCGCGGCGCCGGCGTGAGTCGGAACAGGCTGCCCAGGGCGTGGCGGAGCTCGGCCGAGAACCGGCGTGCGGGATCGTGTGGCGGCATCCGGTCTCCTCTCCCTTCCATACTCCCGCAGCCCGCCGCACGCTATCGTCACCTCATGACAGCCACTGCCGGCGCGGGAATGCCTCTGCGGGACTATCGGGTCCATCGCTATGTCAACGCGTTCTGCCCGCACTGTCACGAGGAGGATCCCGATCGGTCGCTCGCCGACGTGCGGCGGCTGTCGGGGTGGCTCGCGGTGCGCGGCGGCCGGGTATGGCTGGAACGCGGATGCCCCGACCACGGGTTCGTGCGGACGCTCTACGACGAGGATGCCGACATCCTCTCGTACCTGGAGCAGTGGACGGCGCCGACGAAGATCCACACCCCGGACGTCGCCGGCAACTTCAAGCCCGTGCCCTCGGCCTACGAGGACGGCCTGCCCCAGATGCAGACGCAGCACACCTGCATCCTGCTCGAAGACCTCACCGACCACTGCAACCTCCGCTGCCCCACCTGCTTCGCCGAGTCGGGACCCGCCGCGTCGGCCGTCGCACCGCTGGCCGAGGTGCTCGCGTCGGTCGACGCACGCCTCGCGCGCGAGAACGACCGCATCGACGTGCTGATGCTCTCGGGCGGAGAACCGACCCTCTACCCCTGGCTCGAGCAGCTGCTGGAGCACCTCGTCGCCCGGCCGATCGTCCGCATCCTGATCAACTCCAACGGCCTGCGCATCGCCCAGGACGACGCCTTCGTCGAGACGCTCAAGAAGCACCGCGAGCGCGTGGAGATCTACCTGCAGTACGACGGCGAGAGCGCCGAGTCGTCGCGCTTCCACCGGGGCGCCGACATCCGCCGGTTCAAGGAGCGCGCGCTCGAACGCCTGAGCGGGGCAGGAGTCTTCACGACCCTCACGATGACCGCGGCGCTCGGGGTCAACGACGGCGAGATCGGCGCGGTCATCCGCCGCGCGATGGCGACCCCCTACGTCGGCGGCGTGACGATCCAGCCCGTGTTCGGCTCAGGCAGGTCCTCAGGCATCGACCCCGACGACCGCCTCACCCACACCGGGGTGCTCGCGCGGCTCGGGCCGCAGACCGACGGCGAGGTGACGTGGCGCGACCTCACCGCCCTCCCCTGCAGCCACCCGCACTGCTGCTCGGTCGGCTACCTGCTCAAGGACGATGCCGGCCAGTGGAAGTCGCTCGTCGGGCTCATCGGCACCGAGCGGCTGAAGGAGTTCCTCGACCTCAACCCCGACCTGCTCGCGAACCGCATCGCGGACTCGAACGTCAACAAGGCGATCCGCGACGTGGTCAAGAACTCGCTGCTCGACCTGCTCAGCGAGCAGTCGTCGCTGTCGCACCCGTCGATGAGCGACATCTGGCGCGACATCTGCGTGAACTGCGACCTGGGCATCGGCACGCTCGCCACGCTCGCCGCATCCCGCCTTCCCGGACAGCACGAACGACTGCGGCGGATGCTGGCGGAACGCGTGCTGCGGGTCACCGTCAAGCCGTTCATGGACATCAACACGATGATCGAAGAGCGCCTGACGCAGTGCTGCGTGCATGTCGCGACCGTCAACGAGACGACGGACGCGCACCAGTGCGCTCCCTTCTGCGCGGTGCAGGCCTGGGCCCCGCTCGCACGCCGCAAGCTGTCGACCGCCACAGGCGGCCGCGAACTGCTGCCGATGGCCGCGTCATGAGCGCGGCCGGGTTCGACGGACTCAACCGCCGCGATCCGACGGTGCCCGATCCGGCGCCGCCTTTCGACCCGCTGCGGCTGTGCGTCTACACGACGGTCGCGCTCCTGGCCTGCCTGCTCGGCCCGATCGCGCTCCTCGGCTTCGCGCTGCTGGCGATCGCCGGGTACGCGCGCGCCCGGCGCGCCGGCCTGCTGAGATCGCGCTGCAAGCTGGGCGACACGAGACTGGTGCTGGTCTACCTGTCGGTGATCGCGGTCGCCGCCGCGGTGGCTACTCCGTTCTGGATCGCCTTCTGGATCCGCTGGATCACCGGAGCGTAGGCCCATGTTCCCGACGCTGCGCGATCTGCTGGGGTGGGGTCCGCCGATCGACACGCACTCCGCGTTCGTCGCGCTCGGACTCGCCGCCGCCGGGGTCGTGTTCCTCGTCGAGAAGCGCCGCCGAGGGGTCTCAGACGAACGCATCGCGTACATCGTGCTCGGTGCGCTCGCAGGGGCGGCGGTCATGTCGCGGCTCGGCACCTGGGCGCAGCACCTCGACCCCGCGAAGAACCTGAGTCTCACCGAGCAGCTGCTGCACGGCAATGCCTCGATGCTCAGTGCCCTGGTGGGCGCCTGGCTCGGGGTGCACGTGGCCAAGCGCATCGTGCGCTACCCGCTGCGCACCGGCGACCTGTTCGCTCCCGCGGTGGCGCTCGCGATGGCGATCGGACGCATCGGATGCCTGCTGACCGAGCGTCCCGGAACCCCGACGGGCGGCGACTGGGGCATCGTGCTCGACACGGAGGCCGCCGCGTACACCGCATCGCCGGCCGGCGTACCGCTGCACCCGAGCTTCGTGTACGAGATCGCATTCCACCTCGCGGCCTTCGCGGTGCTGTGGCTCTGGCTGCGGCACCGGCCGATCGCCGCGGGCGAGACCCTCACGCTGTACATCGCCGCGTACGGCGTCTTCCGCTTCGCCATCGAGTTCGTGCGGGGCAACGACGTCGCGTGGCTCGGACTCACCCGGCCGCAGCTGTTCCTGCTCGTCACGATCCCGCTTCTCCTCGCCCGCATCGTCTACAAGGCGCAGCGCGGCGCCCTGATCTCGCGCACCGAAAGGACGGTCCCTCATGAGCAGCACGCCTGAACCCCCGGCTCCCGGCGACGACGATCCGAGCGCCGAGGCCGCATCCGCCGCTCCTTCCCCGGCCGAGGGGGCCGGGGCCGAGCCGGGCGGGGACGAGTCGGCTGGGGACGAGCCGGCTGGGGCGGCGCCGGCCGGCGCGGAGTCGACTGGGCACGAGCCGGCTGGGGACGCGCAGGGGGCCGACCAGACCGCGGGCGAGCAGGCAGCGCCGGAGCATGCCGCGCCGGCGCCGGGGCCGCCGCAGGGGTACGCGCCTGCTCCTCCCGGCTATGGCCCCCCGCCGGGATCCGTTCCCGGCCAGGGCTACGCGCCGCCGCCCGGCTGGGGTGAGCAGCCGCCCGGGGCCGCAGCGCACGGGGTGCCGGGGACGTACCCGGGCAGTGGTCTGCCGGCCTCCGCAGTCTCCGCCGGAGCGCAGTCGCCGACCGGCCCGAAGCGGCCTCCGCTGTGGGCGGGCCTGCTCTCGGGCGTGGGACTGCAGATCGCGGGGCTTGTCGTGATGGTGATGCTGCTGTCGGTGGCGTTCTCGCTCTCCGGCAACGGGGCCGTCTTCATCATGCTGCTCCCGTTCATCGTGCTGCTCGTCGGGCCTGCGCTGCTGATGATCTCCTGGCGGTGGCGGCGTTTCGCGACGGGCGTGCTGATCATCAGCGCCGCGACGTGGCTCGTCATCATCGGCCCCTGCCTCGGTCTCGCGATGGGCGCGTGATGCACGGCCACAGAACCTCCGATTGGAGGTTTTCTCGCGGCATCCCCGGTATCATCGGCGTATGACCGCCTCGCCCGACGATGCGCCCCGCACGCGGGGCCGCTATGCGAAGGGCATCGCCCGGCGGCAGGAGATCCTCGACAAGGCGATCGGGGTGTTCGCGAAGCGCGGATCGCAGAAGACGAGCCTCCGCGCGATCGCCGAAGAGGTCGGCGTGACGCACGCGGCCCTCACCCACTACTTCGGATCGCTCGAAGAGCTCCTCGTCGAGGTCTATCGCGAGTCCGAGCGCAAGCCCATCATCGAGAAGCACGCCCCGCCGGCGGATGCCAGCCCGGCCGCCGCCATGCAGCTCGCCGCTGAAGAGAATCGGGCCATCCCCGGCCTCGTGCAGCTGTACTCGACCCTCGTCGCGATGGCGCTCGAAGACAACCATCCCGCCGCGCAGCGGTTCGCGACCGAGCGCTTCGCCAACCTCCGCAACGACATGGCCGAGCAGGTGCGGGGCCTGCAGGCATCCGGCCACGTGCGCGCCGACCTCGACCCGATGCTCGTCGCAGCCCTCGTGATCGCCGCGTCCGACGGCCTGCAGACCCAGTGGCTGCTCGACCCGGACGTCGACCACGAAGCCGCGCTCGAGATGCTCGAGCGCCTGCTCCGCGGTGGCGCACCCGCCTGAGCGCGCCCGGCCGACGGCATCCGCTTCACGCGCCGCCCGGCGTCGATCACGGAACCGCAGGGGCTCGCGACGACGAAAGACCGCAGGCCCGCCGGCGTGTGGCGGCGGACCCGCGGTCTGCGTGCAGCGGTGCTCTACAGCGTCGCGGCGAAGGGGTCGAAGCCCTCGGGCAGCAGCGGCACCGGCGCGACGGTGCTCTCGACGACGACGGTCGCACCCGTCGCGGCCGACTCCTGCGCCGAGAGCAGGATGTCGAGCACGTGGTAGCCGAGCTCGCCCGATGCCACGTGCGGGCGGCCTTCGGCGATCGCACGCACCATGTCGAGCGCGCCGAGACCACGGCCGACCTGGACGTCGGCGTGCTCGATCTCGACCCACTCCTGCTCGAACGACATGCCGTCGCGGATGACACCGAGCGGCTTGACGTAGGCGATCCGCCCCGCGAACTGGTTCGGGTCGGGGATCACGATGGTGCCCTCGGTGCCGTGGATCTCGACGACGCCGTGGCGCTCCAGCGCCGAGTCGAAGCTCAGCAGGCTCTGCGCCTGCTGGCCGCTCTCGAAGGCCGTGACGATCTGGATCGTCGAGGGCACCTCGACGGGGAACGTCGTGCCCGCGTTCGGACCGGTGTGGATCTGACGCTCTTCGCGCGCCTTCGTGCCGACGGCGGCGACCCGGTCCACCGGACCGAGCAGGCTGACGAGGGCCGAGAAGTAGTACGGCCCCATGTCGAGCAGCGGACCCGCACCGTTGGCGAACAGGAAGGCCGGGCTCGGATGCCACAGGTCGGGCCCCTGCGTCTGGAACGTCGTGAGCGCGAAGAGGGGCCGGCCGATCAGGCCGTCCTCGATCGCACGGCGCGCGGCCTGGAAGCCCGGGCCGAGCAGCGTGTCAGGCGCGGATCCGACCCGAAGACCGGCCTCCTCCGCCTCGCGCAGCAGCTGAGCGGCACCGTCACGGTCGAGGCCGAGAGGCTTCTCGGTCCAGACGTGCTTGCCCGCCGCGATGGCCGCGCGCGACACCTCGACGTGGACCGCCGGGATCGTCAGGTTCACGACCAGGTCGACGCCCGGGTGAGCGAGCACGTCCTCGGCGGAGCCGAACGCGGGGACGCCGTACTTCTCGGCCTGCGCCTGCGCGCGGTCGAGCAGCAGGTCGCCGACGATGAGCACCTCGACGTCCGGGAACGACGACAGGTTCGCGAGGTAGGTGTCGCTGATGACGCCCACCCCGATGATGCCGACGCCGACCGCGCTCATCGGGCGAACCCGCCTTCGATGAGGAACGCGTAGCTGGCCGCGATGTCGGCGAACACGTCGTCGCCGGGGTTGTTGTCGTACTCGATGACGGCGTACTGGAGGGCGGATGCCGCGCGCAGCGCGTCCGCGAGGGGCACATCGCCCTCGCCGGCGCGGCGCTGGTCGAGAGCGTCCGAGCCGAAGGATTCGGCGTCGGGGGCGAACGGGTTGCGCTCGGGGGCGATGCCGTCCTTCACGTGAGCGGCGACCAGGCGGTCGCCGAGGCGCGAGACGAGGCCGGTGACGTCCTGGCCGCCGACGAGCGCCCAGTACAGGTCGAGCTCGAGCACGACGCGCTCGTCGGTGATCGAGACGAAGTGCTCGTACGCCGTCTTGCCGTCGAAGTCGGCGATGAACTCCTGCGCGTGGTTGTGGTAGCCGACCTCGAGCCCGAACGTCGCCGCCGTGTCGGCGAGCTTGTTGAGTCGGTCGGCGATGTCGGTGACGCCCTCGAGGGTGAGCCAGCGCTCGACCGGGACGAACGGGTCGATGACGGTCTTCATGCCGACCTTCGCGGCGGCCTCGAACACGACCTCGGGAGCGGGCGTGGGGATCGAGCCGTCGGGAGTCCACAGCTCGTCCGACAGCAGCGGCGCGTGGCCGGTGGGCGAGACCAGGCCCGAGGCGTCGAGTGCGGCCCGGATCTCATCGGGGCGCCGCACGAAGTCGAACGCCTCGACGTTGCGCAGACCGATCGCGGCGAGCTTGTCGAGCGATCCGTTCATGTCTGCGGTGAACTCCGCAGCGAGTGTGTAGAGCTGAACCGAGGCTTCTGGCAGGGCCACGTCGACCTTCCTTTCGTGCGAGATAGCAGGGCACGCGATGCGGCCCCGAGTCAGAGTAGCAGAAACCTCCATTCGGAAGTTATGCGCTTCGACGATCCCGGCTCAGGAAGTGTGGATGCCGGCGCTCGCGGCATCAACCCTTCGGCAGGCGTGAGGAGACAACGTGACCGCGCCCGCGGCGCACAGAGGATTCATGGATGCCGGGCGCCCGGCATCCACCGTTCTCGGACATCATGCGTCTGGGATCCCGCGAGTCCCACGCACATCCGTGAAGCCCAGCCCGTGAGGCCGACCTCAAGCGTCGCGGTCGTCCAGTGCCGCGCGGGCGGCGTCGACGGCGGCCTCCGTCGCGGAGTAGCCGTGCTCGGGGCCGGGGAAGACGCCGCCGCGAACCTCGCGCGCGTACGCGGCGACGCCGGCGACCATGTCGGGCCCGATGGCTCCGTAGCGCTTCACGAACGCGGCGGTCTTACCCTCGGTGATGCCGAGCAGGTCATGGATGACGAGCACCTGGCCGTCGGCGGGTCCGGCGCCGATGCCGATGACCGGGATCTGCAGGTGCGGCAGCACCACGGCGGCGACGTCGGCGGGCACAGCCTCGATGACCACGACGCTCGCGCCCGCATCCTGCACGGCCAGTGCTTCGCGCACGATGCGCGCGGCGGATTCGGCCGTGCGGCCCTGGGCGCGCAGCCCGCCGAGCGCGACGGCGGTCTGGGGCGTCAATCCGACGTGCGCGACGACGGGGATGCCGGCCTCGGCGATGGCGCGGATGCGCGACAGACGGGCCTCGCCGCCGCCCTCGAGCTTGACGGCGTCGGCCCCCGCCTCCTTCACGAACCGCACGGCGGTGGCGACCGCCTGCGCGTCCGACACCTCGGTGGATCCGAACGGGAGGTCGGCGACGACGAAGGCGGTCCGCACGCCCCTGCGGACGGCGCCGGCCAGGACGAGCATCTCGTCGACCGTCACGGCGACGGTGGAGTCGTGGCCGAGCACGACCTGGGCGCCCGAGTCGCCCACGAGCACCATGTCGACCTCGGCCTGTTCCGCCGTGCGCGCGGTGGGGTAGTCGTACGCCGTCACCATGACGATCGGCTCTCGCCGCGCCTTCATCTCGGCGAGCCGCTGCAGCGTGACCGTGGCAGGCATCACGCACCTCCAATGACGATGTTGTCGATGAGCCGCGTGGCGCCGACACGCGCCGCGATCGCGACGAGCACCGGTCCCTCCACGACGGCTGCGGGGGCGAGGGTCTCGGGATCGACGAACGCCAGATACTCGGATCGGATGCCGGCAGCCTCGAGCACCGCGACGGCCCGGGCGCGCAGCGCGCCGGTGTCGGCGACACCCTCGGCGGCGGCATCCTTCACCGCCTCGAGGGCGCGCGGGATCGCGAGCGCGCGGGACCGCTCCTCGGCGGACAGACGCGTGTTGCGACTCGACCGGGCGAGGCCGTCGGCATCACGCGAGGTCGGGCAGACGACGATCTCGACAGGAAGGCCGAGATCGGCGACGAAACGGCGGATGACGGCGACCTGCTGCGCATCCTTCGCTCCGAAGTAGGCGCGATCGGGCAGCGTCGCCAGCAGCAGCTTCGTCACGACCGTCGCGACGCCGTCGAAGTGGCCCCTGCCCCGCTCGGCGCCCTCGAGCGTCTCGGCGATCGGGCCCGTCACGCTGACGGTCGTCGCGAACCCCACCGGATACATCTCTGCGATATCCGGCGCGAACACGACGTCCACGCCCTCGGCCTCGGCCAACGCCAGGTCGGCAGCCTCGGTGCGCGGATACGCGGCGAGATCGGCCTGCTCGTTGAACTGCGTCGGGTTGACGAAGATGGACATCACGACGGCGTCATCCGCGGTGCGGGCGGCGCGCAGCAGTGTCGCGTGGCCTTCGTGGAGCGCGCCCATCGTGGGGATGAAGCCGATGGTGCCGGCCCGGCGCGGGGCCAGCGCGGCGCGCAGCTCGGCAACGGTGCGGACGACGATCATGCGGCTGTCTCCGGGGTCGACTCCACGAGGTCGCGCGTGGCGTCGGTGAGCGCGTCGAACAGGCGGACGCGGTGGGGCATCCGCTCCGCCACCGCAGCCCGCTGGCGCGCCACCGTCTCGTCGTCGCCCCGCGCAATCGGGCCGGTGAGGGCGGAAATGCCGGCGGAATCCCAGTTCGCGACCGTCGCGCGGACGAGCGGGACGAACGCATCGCGAGGGACGCCGGCGGTCGCCGCCAGCTCGGCGGCGAAGGCCTCCAGGGTCACGAGGAAGTTCGAGGCGATGGATGCAGCCGCATGGTAGGCCGGGCGGTCATCGTCGTGCAGCTCGAACGGACGCAGGCCGAGCGCCGCCGCGAGAGCATCGGCCGCCTCTCGTGCTCGACCGCTGGTGGCGGCGATCGCCGCGGGGACGCCCTCGAACCGCGCGTCGGCGCCGGTGACGGTCATCAGGGGGTGCAGCCCGAACGCCTCGTGGGGTGCGAGGGGTGCGAGGGTGGTCGCTCCCGAGACGTGCCCGACGACCGGACCGCGGAGAATGGATGCCGCCGCCCGCCCGATCTCGGCGTCGGGGACGGTCAGCAGCACGATGTCAGCGCCGTCACCGGCCCCGCCGCGGCCGAGCGGACCCTGCACGTCGACACCGGCGGAGCGGAGCGAGGCTGCCAGTGCGCGGCCGATCCGGCCGTCTCCGATGATCGCGACGATGCCCGCATCGCGGGCGGCGCGGGCGCGCGCGTCGGAATCGAGGTCCGGCATCATCGCCCCTCCCGTCGTTGCACCAGGTTCAAAAATACCCTGTCGACATGGGCTGTTAACGCGGAATGGCCACCCAGGGTGTGGGTGGCCATTCCGTGAATGGGTGTCCGGCGGTGTCCTACTCTCCCACAGGGTCCCCCCTGCAGTACCATCGGCGCTGA
>PJUC01000308.1_pt1 | contig 24910 bp, 22 predicted proteins | sample 1512161 | NCBI WGS metagenome assembly PJUC01 (sample SAMN08177676, study PRJNA422409) | Soil metagenome, whole genome shotgun sequencing project. | isolation source: Soil enriched on filter paper | place: USA: Madison | collected 2015-01-15
CATTGGCGCAGGCGCAGCCGCGCGGTTTCGAACTCGATGGGGTGGGCACGGGCTGCAATGTCGTTCATGCGCCCGATTGTGCTGGCTCTGTCGTGGGCTCAGAAGCCCGCCAGCACCACCTTGCCCTGTGCCTTGCCGCTCTCGATGAGCGCATGCGCACGCCGCAGGTTCGCCGCGTTGATGGTGCCGAAGCTCGCGTTCGCCGTGGTGCGCACGCGGCCCGCGTCGACCAGCCCCGCCACCTCGGCCAGCAGCGCGCCTTGCTCGGCGATGTCCGGCGTCTCGAAGCGCGAGCGCGCGAACATCATTTCCCAGTGCAGCGAAATGCACTTGGTCTTCAGCGGCATGGCGTCGAGCATCTTCATGTCGTCGATCACCGCGAGCTGGCCTTGGGGCTTGAGGCTTTCGATGATCTGCGCGTAGTGCTGCTCGGTCTGGGTGAGGCTGGCGACCATGTCGACCTCGCCGATGCCCGCCGCCTTGAGCTCTGCCGCCAGCGGCTTGGAGTGGTCGATGACGGTGTGCGCGCCCAGCGCCAGGCACCATTCGCGCGTCTCGGCGCGCGAGGCGGTGGCTACCACGCGCAGTTTGGTGAGCTGGCGCGCCAGCTGGATCAGGATGGAGCCGACACCGCCCGCGCCGCCGGTGATGAGCAGCGTCTGGCCTTCGCCGCCGCCCTTGGGCACCTGCAGGCGGTCGAACAGCAGTTCGTAGGCGGTGATCGTGGTCAGCGGCAGCGCGGCGGCCTGCGCGTCGTCGAGGCTACGGGGTGCGAGGGCGGCGATGCGCTCGTCGACCGCATGCAGCTCGGCATTGGCGCCCGGGCGGATGATCGAGCCGGCGTAGTACACGCGGTCGCCCACCTTGAAGTTCTTCACGCCGCTGCCGACCGCCTCGACCGTGCCCACGGCGTCCCAGCCCAGCACCTTGGCCTGGCCGGCTTCCGGCGCGGCGTTCTTGCGGACCTTGGTGTCCACCGGGTTGACCGACACCGCCTTCACGCGCACCAGCAGGTCGCGCGGGCCGGCCTGGGGCGCGGGCAGCTCGATGTCCTGCAGCGATTCGGGGTTGTCGATGGGGAGGGGCTGGTAGTAGCCGACGGCTTTCATGGCAATGGCCTTTCAGTGACGATGCCTCGAATGTAGGATCGCAAGGCCGGTTTGATAAGACGGCCTGGAACAGCAACACTTTCAAATGAAGATTGAAAATATCTCCGACCTGCAGGTGCTGGTTCACACCGCGCGCGGCGGCACGCTCACCGCTGCGGCGCATGCGCTGGGCATCACGCCGGCGGCGGCCAGCGCCACGCTCAAGCGGCTGGAGGCCCAGCTCGGCGCGCGGCTGTTCGAGCGCTCGACCCGCGCGATGCGCCTCACGCCGCAGGGCCAGACGCTGCTCGACTACGCGGTGCGCGCCTTCGAATTGCTGGACGAAGGGGAGTCGCTGGTCACGGCCGACCGCGGCGAGCTGGTCGGCACGCTGCGCGTGGCGTCGCCGTCGGACCTCACGCGCAGCACGCTGCTGCCGTGGTTCGACGAATTCCTTGCCTTGCACCCTGGCGTGCAGCTGTCGCTGTCCGTGGGGGACCGGCCACTGGACGTGATGCGCGACGAGGTCGACGTGGCGCTGCGCTATGGCGCGCTGGCCGATTCGCGGCTGGTGGCGCGGCCGTTTGCGCTGACCAACCCGGTGTTGACCGCTTCGCCCGACTACTTGCGCCGCCACGACGCGCCGAAGGTGCCGCAGGACCTGGCGCATCACAACTGCCTGATCTTCAACCGTTCAGGGCGGCGGCATCGGGTCTGGCGGTTTGCGCAGAACGGGCAGTGGACGGAGGTGCGGGTGAATGGCAACCGCAGCGTGGACGATGCTTCGCTGGCGCGGGAGTGGACCGTGGCGGGCTACGGCGTTTCGCTGAAGTCCGCGCTGGATGTGCGGGAGGACATTCGCGAAGGGCGTCTCGTGCGGCTCCTGCCTGATTGGGAGACGGAGCCCTATCCGCTGCATGCGCTGTTGCCGAGCGGGCGGTTCGTACCGGCTCGGGTTCGGGCGTTCGTCGACTTCCTGGGGTTGAAGTTCGAGGCTTTGCTGGCGGTTGCCTGAGGTTTGCCCGGCGTCCTCGTTCTTGTTTCTTCAGATCATCGGAGTGACTGCGCCGTCCATCGCGACGATCGCGCCGGTCACGTAGCTCGCTTTCGGCGACGCCAGGAACACCACCGTGTTGGCGATTTCTTCCGGTGTCGCGATGCGGCCCAGCGGCAGCCTGGCCTTGGCGCGTTGGAGCGCTTCTTCGGTGTCGATGCCCTGCAGCCTGGCATCGGCTTTCATGCCTTCCTGCAGCCGTTCGGTCAGGGTGAGGCCGGGGTTCACGGCGTTCACGCGCACGCCTTTGCCGGCATAGGCGGCGGCCATGCCCGCGCTCACGAGCATCAGTGCGGCGTTGGCGGCACCGCCGGCCATGTGCACGGGGCTCGCGACTTTGCCGCCCTGGCCGATGACGTTGACGATGGCGCCGCTGCCGCGCTGGCCCATGCGCCTGACCACGGGGTGGATCATGTGGACGTAGGTGAAGTACTTGGCGTCCATCGCGTCGTGCCATGAGGCGGCGGTCAGCTCGTCGGGCGGGGTGCGGCGGGCGGCGCCTGCCGAGTTGACGAGCACGTCGACGGGGCCGAACACTTTCTCGGCCGCGTCGAGCGCGGCCTCGGCGCTGGCCGGGTCCTTGAGGTCGGCGGCATGCACCGACACGCGGCCGTCGGCCTGGGCGAACGAGTCGATCAGTGTCTTCTTGCCCCGCTCCAGGTTGCCGAGTTCGCGCGAGACGAGGCTCACGCGGGCGCCTTCGCGCAGGAAGCCCAGCGCGCAAGCCAGGCCGATGCCCTTGCTGCCGCCGGTGATGAGTACGTGCTGGTCCTGGAGCTGGAGATCCATGAAGAGGTCCTTGGTGGAGGGGGGTGGCGCGATTGAAGCACCGCCACTAAACCCCTGCACTCGCGCGGCCCTATGCCACGCCTTGCGGACATCCAGCCGCCTTGTTCGGCGGCGTGCCGCCGCCTTGCTCAGCGGCGTGCCGCCGCGTGGCGCAGCGGCTCGGGCTCCAGCGCGCCGGGCGCGGTGTCGGTGGCGTCGCGCAGCTGGCCGTCGCGGTCGTGGTGCACCAGCAGTTGGCGTGTGCGCTGCCAGGTCGACAGGCGCGCGGGCGGCACTTCGATGTAAGAGGCCAGCGCGAACAGCGACGACTGCTCCTGGTCGGGCGGCGACTCGCGCTTCTGCTGGCGGCGGCGCCACGGCGCCATCGCCAGCATCGACACCAGGATCGCGCCGATCACCAACGCGTACAGTCCCAGCAGGTGCAGCACCTCCGGCTGCGAGCGTGCGCCCAGCACATAGGGCCATGCGTACCAGATGGCGCAGAACCAGATGGCGATGGTCACGGCCGGGCGCAGCACGCGCAGCCACAGGTACATGGCCATCGTGCGCTGCCGCGAGCGGCCGTTGCCGAAGGCGCTCAGCGAGATGCGCGCGGCATCGATGATGGGTTCCTCCACCGCAGGCTGGCCCCAGGAGGGGCGGCGGCTCGGCGGCGGCGTGTCGTGGTCGGTATCGGGAAAGCGGCTGTGGGTCATTGTGTCTTCATGGGGCATCGGAAACTCCTCGGTCAGGGCTCGTCCACACCGCGCGCTTGCCGCGGCGGCGTATCAGGGCTTTGGGCAGGGCGATGACGGTGGTCGCCATCGTGATAGTCCAGAAAGCGATCGGGTACCAGATCGTTCCTGCGAAATAGCGCATCAGGTCGCGGTCGTAGCGGCGGTCGATCCACAGGCTCAGCAGCATCTGCAGGATGCAGGTCATGGCCAGCAGCGTGCCCTGCCAGTGCGGCAGCAGCGCGGAGTGCCAGGCCGACTCGATCGGCAGGAACGGCCGAGCCAGGCTGACCACGAGCACCGCCGCCATCGCATAGGCCCAGACGACGCTGGTCATGTACTCGGCATACACCAGCCACATGCGCCAGTTGCGCGGCTTCAGGATGCTGGTGGTGTTGCGCAGCATGGTCTGGATGCCGCCGATGGCCCAGCGCTGGCGCTGCTTCCAGAGACCGCGCAAGGTCTCGGGCATCAGGATCCAGCACAGCGCGCGCGGCTCGAAGCGCAGCTTCCAGCCGCCGAGCTGCAGCTTCCAGCTCATGTCGATGTCCTCGGTGAGCACGTCGGGGCTCCAGAAGCCCACGTCGATCACCGCGCGGCGGCGGAACATCGCGATCACGCCCGACACGGTGAACAGCGTGCCCACCAGTTGCTGCGAGCGCTTGATGAGGCCGATGATCGAAGAGAACTCGCCCACCTGCATGCGCCCGAGCAGCGTGGTGCGGGTGCGGATGCGCGGGTTGCCCGTGACGGCGCCGATGCGCTCCGACGCCAGCATGGGCCGCAGCATCCAGGCGATGGCGTCCTCGTCGACCAGCGCGTCGCCGTCGATGCCCAGGATGTATTCGCCGCGCGCGAGCTGGCAGGCGGTGTTGAGCCCGACGGCCTTGCCCTGGTTGCTGGCGTTGTGGATCACGCGAAGCCGGCTGTACTCCTTGGTCATCTCGTCGAGCAGCTCGCCGGTGCCGTCGGTGCTGCCGTCGTTCACGGCAATCACCTCGTAGTTGGGGTAGCGGGTGCGCATGAGCTGCTCGATCACTTCGCGCAGGTGCGGCGCCTCGTTGAAGCAGGGCACCACCACCGTCACCAGCGGGCGCGAGGGCAGCAGGTCGAGCGGATTGACATCGACGTCGCGCTTGCGCTCGAACACCCAGGCATGCGAGAGGCCGCCCGCCATCCACACGTAGGCCATGAAGAAGGGGTAATAGAAGACGAAGCCGAACAGCAGCGACGGCAGCGTCTGCGCAAGGAAGTGGCTGGTGGTCATGGGGTCCGCTCTCCGTGCGCCGGTGGTGATGCTTGTGGTGCCTGGGGTGGCGTGGTCTCGGCGGCCGACGCGCGCAGGGCCCGCGGCAGCAGCGTGCGGACCGAGATGGCGCGGCGCACCACGTCGAGCGAGGGCTGGTTGTTGAGGAAGTCGTCGGGGTAGTAGCCCAGGTGGCGCACGCCGGCGCGCTGCAGCAGCGTCCATTGCCGGGCCAGTTCGGCATCGGCCACGGGCTTGCCGGTGCGCCAGTCGCGCGCCTGCAGTTCGAACACGGTGCCGTCCAGGCCTCTTGGCGTGTCGGCCGCGCGGCGCGCCAGGCGGGCGAGCCAGGCGTTTGCGTCGGCTTCCTGTTCCATGCGCGGCATGGCCATCAGCGCGACGTAGTCGTAGGCCGCGAGCGAGGCTTCGTAGTTCTGCGCGAACCACTGCTCGGCCTGGGGCTCGAGCACCGGGCGCGCGTAGAGGTTGCGCGCCGTTTCCAGCGCGGGCCGCCAGGCGCCCAGTCGCGCGGCCAGCTCGTGCGTGAAGTCGATCAGGTAGCGCGTCTTGGCGGCGCTCCAGCGCGCCGCCAGCGCCGGGTCGGCGCGGATCGCGGCCACGTCGGGCGGCAGGCCCCACTTCGCATAGGCCGCGAGCGCGGCGGGGCTTGCGTCCTCGTCGTCGGAGAGCGTCGCGTCGTCGTGGAACAGCACGCCCTCGAAGAATGCGTGGCGGCCCAGGTCTTCGTAGATGTCGCCCACCAGCGTGCGCACCGCGGGGTCGAAGGGCGTGAGGCGGTGGTAGCGCCCGGGCGGCATCGTGCCGCCCTGCGCCATCACCGTGTGCGTGGCCAGCGGGTTCGACGCCGGCAGCCGGAAGGCCGTGACCGGCATCCATGCGTACACCTTCACGCCGGTGCGGGTGCGCAGCTGCCAGGCGGCGCGGCTGAAGAGGTCGGCGCGCATCGGCAGGTGGCGGTTCGGGAAATACAGCGCGTCGGCCACGCCGTCGCCGTCGGGGTCGGCGTAGGCCTGCAGGAACACCGAGCGCGGACGCACGGCGGCCACGCGGTCGATCAGCGCCGACAGGTTGCGCTCCTGCTGGGCGGGGTCGGGGTCGTACACATAGTCGAGGTCGACATGCATCACGCGGTTCACCGGCCGCACCTCGCCGCCCACCGGGCTGCGCAGCAGCTGCGCGTAGTCGGGCGCCTTGTTGTCGTACGCGGCCAGCGCGCGGCGGATGCGCGTGAGCGGCACGGCCTGCGTGTTGGCGCCGTCGTCGAGCGTGAAGGTGATGGGCATGCCGGCGCGCTTCGAGGCTTCCAGCGCGGCCGTGTTGTAGGCGCCGTAGGGCCACACGGTGGCGCGCACCCTGGCGCCGGTGCGCGCCTCGATGATCTCGCGGCTGCGGCGCAGGTCGGCCTCGATGCGGCGCACGTAGGTCTCGTCGTCCTCGTAGCGGCCGGTCTTCGGGTCGTAGCGGTGCGTGGCCGCGGACGGCAGCATGTTGCCCTGCGGATTCGCGAGAACGCCGGTGTGCATCGCGTCGGTGTGGCTCGCGAACTCGACCAGGCCGGAGCGCGCCATCTCGGCCGCCTCGGGCCACAGCAGGAAGTTCTCGCGCGGCGCGGGCTTGTCGCCCCAGTGCACCAGCTGGTCTTCGGGCACGTCGAGCCAGCTCGTCACCAGCGCGAACAGCGCGGGGTAGTTGAAGCGCTTGAGCAGCGGAAACACCTTGGTGTAGGCGCTGCGGTAGCCGTCGTCGAAGGTCAGCAGCACGGGCTGCGAAGGCAGCGGCTTGCCGCCGGCGCGCGCGTCGACGATCTGCTGCAGGCTCACCGGGTGGTAGCCGTTGTACTGCAGCCAGGCGAACACCTCGGCCAGGGTGCTGTCGTCCACGGCGGTCTCGTCGGGCGACTGCTCGAAGCTGGCGCGCACGCCGGTGCGCACGTCGTGGAAGGACAGCACGCGAAAGCTCAGGCCGTCGTCGGGGTCGGCGGGCGGCAATGGCTGCGCGAAGGCGGGGAGCGCCAGCGCGGATGCCGCCGCGATCACCAGCCACAGCATGGCCGCGCGCAGGAAGGTCATGGGGTTGTTGTCGGTCGTTCGCATCACTGCAGGGGCATCGAGAGGTTCAGGAAGACGCCGCGCTGTCGCTCGCGCACGCCGTCGTAGGGATGGCTGGAAATGCTCAGGCCGTAGCGCAGCGTGAACTTGGGGCCGAGGTCCCAGCGGTGCTCGTAGCGCAGGCTCCACAGCGGCCCGCTGCCGAAGCCGGCCTGGCGGTAGTTGCCGCCCGTGAGCTCCACGGCCTGGAAGAACTGGCGGTCGTCGCGCTTCCAGTTGAGCCACTGCGCGCGCACCGCCAGTTGCACGGTGCTGTCGCTCGACGGGTTGAAGTAGGGCGTGTCGATGTCGCGGCCGCGGCTGGTGCCGGCGCCCAGACGGGTCTCGAGCTGGAAGCGCGGCGTGCTCACCCAGCGTTCGCGCCAGCCCAGCTCCAGGCCGTTGCGCAGGTTGCCGTCGCTGAAGTCCAGGCGCTGCCATTGCAGGTCGAAGCGGCGCGATTCGTTCACCACGTAGCCCACGCTCGCGCCGGTCTCGTGCGCGCCGATGCCGGCGACGCGGGCCTTCCACGGCAGCTCCTTGCTGTCGCCGTCGTAGGTGGCCGAGAGGCGCCATGCGTCGCCCGCGCGGTAGTCGACGCGGCCCGCCACGCTGTTGCGGTAGGGGCCGCTGTTCGCATGCTGCAGCACGCCCTCGGCCAGCCAGCGGCCTTGCTGCCAGGCCAGGCCCAGGCCGCCGCGCGCCCAGTTGGCGTTGCCGATGTCGGTGGTGCCGCGGCCCAGCGTCTGGTCGTAGAACACGCGCCACTGGTCGTCGATGAGGCCGGAGCTGAGGCGGCTGTCGATGCGCCACTCGCGGTTGGCGATGGCCGCGCCGCCCGACGAGGCCTCGGCGTCGACATCGAGACGCGGACCGGTCGCGGCGCGGCGCTTGCGCTCCACGTCGCGCACCTCGGCGGCCTCGGGCACGTCGGCCGCGAGCGATTCGGCGCGCTCGCGGGCCTGGCGGAATTCACCGGCGTCGAGCAGTGCCTCGACATGGCCGGCGCGCGCGCTGATGTCGTAGGGCTGGTCGGCGGCCTGTGCCTCGAAGCGCGCGACGGCGGCCTCGGGGTGCTCGCGCAGCCGCTCGGTCTGGCCCGCGCCGTAGGCGTAGCCGGCGTTCAGCGGCGCTTCGCCGGTCAGCGTCGAGAAGCTCTGCTGCGCGAGTGCCGCGCGGTCGGTGTAGAGCTGCAGCAGGCCGCGCATGCCGCTCACGTCGGTGTACTGGCCGTTGGGCCGGCCGGCTTCGGGCGAGAGGCGCATCAGCGCCGGCGTGGCTTCTTCGAGCCGCTTGAGCAGCGCCTCGGCGTCCTCGAAGCGGCCGGTGTCCTGGTAGGCGTAGATCAGGCCGAAATACAGGTCGTCGGGCATCGGCAGGTCGGCGCCGCCCTTGGCCACGGCCGCTTCGTAGAGCGGCACGGCGTCGATCGAGCGGCGCTCCTGCGCGAAGGCGCGGGCCGCGGCACCGAGGCCCCAGAAGGGCAGGTCGGTACCGGCAGCGCGCAGCGATTCGTAGAGCGCGATGGCATCCGCGGGGCGGCCACGCTCCACCAGCGCCAGCAGCCGGTCGGCCAGCAGCCGTACGCGCAACTGGCGCCATGCGTCGGCATCTTCCAGCGCGGCCTGTGCGGCCGATGCGTCTAGCCGGGCCAGCGCGGTTTCCTCGTCGGCCAGCACGCGGTCGAGTGCCGTCAGGCGTGCCGCGCCCAGGCGCTGGTCGCGTTCCTCGATGGCCCAGCGCAGCCGCTGTGCCAGCGCCTGCTGCTGCAGCGTCGACAACGCCAGCGGCGAGAAGCTGCCGGGATGCGCGCGTTCGGCGGCATCGGCGTCGTCGAACGCGGTCGATGCGGCGCCGCTGTCCGCGAGCAGGAAGTCCGTTTCGCGGCGCAGGTCGCGGCGCTCGGGCCGCAGCGCGCCGGCCTCGGTGTAGGCGGCGAGCGCCTGCAGCGGTTGCTTTTCGGCGCGCGCCACGGCACCGCGCAGTTCGAGCAAGGCGACGCGGTCTTCGACCTGCGGGACCGGTTGCCGCGCGAGGGCGTCGTAGATCGCCTTGGCGCCGGCGATGTCGCCGCTGTCGAGCTTCCAGAAGGCTTCGTGGATGCGCGGCTCGCGCGCTTGCGGCTGCCGTGCGCGCCACCGGGCAATGACTTCGCCCTGCAGCGACAGGTCATGCGTGCGGCGCGCGGCCAGCGCGAGCGTGCCCAGCGCATAGTCGTTCAGCGAGGCGAGCGGAACCTGGCGGGCGAACGCGATGGCTTCGGCGAACTGGCTGTCGGCCGCCGCGATGGCCACCGCGTCGGACACCACGCGCCGGCGTTCGGCTTCCGTGAGCGGCGCGGCGAGCCAGTCCTTCAACTGCTGCAAAGCCTGCGCGGCGCCGATGCGGTCGGCGCGGCGCGCTGCGATCAAGGCGTCGTGCTGCTGCGCGCCATAGGCGGCCGATGGGTTGGCCGCGGGTGCGGTGGCTGCGATGGGCGGATTCGCGAAGGCCGCGGGTGAAGCACCCATGGCCAGCGCGCAAACGATCGGGGGAAATCCTCGTGCTGCTTGTTCGAGGTGACGAGACAAGGCGCAGGCAAGCGCCGACGGACGCCCACCCAAGACCGTGCCTCCAGCTTTTTTCTGGATGAACACTCTGCTCCCTTAAATTGCGCCTTTTGCGCGGCCTGGGGCCGCCGCAAAAGCCGAACTCCCGGCCCCGAATGCGTCAGGACCGAAAGCTCCATGAAAAATTGAATCTGCAATCGACTCTAGATAGAACTGTTAACAAAAGCAAACTTAAGTGCCAAGAAACGGTTCTAAATGTGAATAGATTGGCGTTTTTGGGGTCAGCGTTGACAGGTTCTGTCAGACAAGCGCGCTCGGAAACGGCGGCACGCACGGCCTAAGATCGCGTGATGAACGCATCCACGGCCTCCTCGTTGCCCCGTTACTGGTCCCAGCTCACGACGCGCGATTTCGCGGGGCTCGACGCGGCTTCCACCGTCGCGGTGCTGCCGCTGGGCGCGACCGAGCAACACGGGCCGCACCTGCCGCTGGGCGTGGACACGGTGCTGGCCGACGGCATCGTCGCCGCGTCCTTGCCGCTGCTGCCGGCGGGGCTGCCGGTGCTGTTCCTGCCCACGCAGCAGATCGGCCTGAGCCCGGAGCACGCGCGTTTCGCGGGCACGCTCACGCTGTCGGCCGAGACGCTCATCCGCGTGTGGAACGAGATCGGCGCCGGCGTGGCGCGCGCGGGCGTGAAGAAGCTGGTGCTGTTCAATGCGCACGGCGGCCACGTGGGCGCGATGGACATCGTGGCGCGCGAGCTGCGCGCGGCGCACGGGCTCATCGTCTACAGCGTGAGCTGGTTCAACCTGCCGCTGGGCGAGGCCGGCGAGCGCTTCAGCGCGCACGAGCATCGATTCGGCGTGCATGCGGGCGAAATCGAGACTTCGATGATGCTGGCGCTGACGCCCCAGCTGGTGCGCATGGGCGAGGCGCGCGACTTCAGCTCGACGTCGCAGCAGCGCTCAGCCGACTACGCGCTGCTGGGCAACGGCAAGAGCGCCAAGCTCGGCTGGGCGATGGAGGACTACAACGCGCACGGCGCCGCCGGCAACGCGGCCGCGGCCACGCCCGAGAACGGGCAGGCCGTGATCGATGCGGCCGCGCGGCAACTGGCGCTGCTGCTGGCCGAGGTGTCGCGGCTGCCGCTGAGCACCGCCAACACGGGGCCGCTGCCGTAGCCCCGCGGCTCAGGAAGCGGCGCGCGCCAGCACCCCGGCGAACATGTCCGTATCGACATTGCCGCCGCTCACGCTGATACCCACCGTTCTTCCGCGCCAGCGCTCCTGCTGCTGCAGCGCACCCGCCAGCGCCGCCGCGCCCGCGCCTTCGGCCACGTTGTGCGTGTCGCTGAAAAGGATGCGCATGGCCTCGGCCACTTCGTCGTCGGTGACGGCGATCACGTCGTCGGCTTCGCGCAGGATCACTTCCACCGACTCGGGCACCGGCGTGCGGCAGGCCATGCCGTCGGCCAGCCGCGTGGTCACAGGCGACTCGACCGGCTTGCCGGCGCGGAAGGAATCGCGGTAAGCCGTGGCGTGCGCGGACACCACGCCGATGAGCTTGGTCTTCGCCCCGCAATGCGCGCGCGCCGCGGCCGCGGCGGCAAAGCCGGAACCCAGGCCGATGGGCACGAACATCACGTCGGGCGGCGTGTGCGCCAGTGCGTCGAAGAACTCCACGTAGGCCGTGGACACGCCGCGCACCAGTTCGCGGTGGAACGAAGGCACGCGGTGCAGTGCGTCGCGTTCGGCCAGCAGCGCCGCGTGTTCGGCGGCGGCCTGGAAGTCGTCGCCGTGCTCCACCAGCGTGACGCCGAGTGCGCGCATGGCCGCGTTCTTCTCGAGCGAGTTGCCGTGCGGCACCACGATGGTCGCGGCCAGCCCATGGCGCCGCGCGGCGAAGCCGACCGACTGGCCGTGGTTGCCGCGCGTGGCGCTGATGGCGTGCCGCACGCCGGGCTGCTCACGCGCCAGCGTCTCGAAGTAGGTCAGCCCGCCGCGGATCTTGAATGCCCCGGCCGGCGTGTGGTTCTCGTGCTTGGCCCACACGGTGGCACCCAGGCGCCGGGCGAGCAGCGGCCATGCGTACTGCGGCGTGGGCGGCATGGCCGAGCGCACGGTGCGCTGGGCGGCCTCGATCTCTTCTCGGGTGAATCTCATCGGAGGTCCTTGGCTATTTGCGTTCGGTCAGCGCCACGCGCACCGCCAGCGCTGCCAGCACGCTGCCCATCACATAGCGCTGCGCGCGCAGCCAGCCCGCGCTTTGCGACAACACCGCGGTGATGCTGGCGGCGCCGACGATCATCACGGTGTTGACCGCCGCGCTGGTCGCGATCTGGGCGGCGCCCAGCTGCATGCTCTGCAGCAGCACCGAGCCGCGCTCGGGATGGATGAACTGCGGAAAGAACGAGAGATAGAACATCGCCACCTTCGGGTTCAGCAGGTTCGTGAGAAACCCCATGCGGAACAGCCTGGCCGGCGGATCGGCCGGCAGCGCGCGGGCCTCGAAGGGCGCGTTGCCGCCGGGCTTGACGGCCTGCCAGGCCAGCCACATCAGGTAGGCCGCGCCGGCGATGCGGATCGCGTCGAATGCGAGCGGCACGGCCAGCAGCAGCGCGGTGAGGCCCAGCGCCGCCGCGAACAGGTGCACCAGAAAAGCCGACAGCACGCCGCCCAGCGAGATGAGTCCGGCCCGGCGCCCCTGGATCAGCGTGCGCGAGACGCAATAGATCATGTTCGGCCCCGGCGTGAGCGCCAGCAGCAGGGAGGCGAGGGCGAACCACGCGATTTCCGTGAGTGTCAGCATGATCGTCAGAGTCCTTTGGATTCGAGCGTGACGGGGCCGCGCGGCGTGTCGAGCAGCGCGACGAGATTGGGCGGGCCGGCATCGACGCGCATGTCCTGCATGCCGATGGCCGACAGGGCCGCCGCGAGGGCGGGTGCGCGCGGGTGCGTGGCCCGCAATGCGCGCATCGCAAGGCCGGACGCCGGCATCGCGTCGGTGGGGTGCACCGGTCCCCACTGGATCAGCGTGGGCAGCGCGCCGTAGAACAGCCGCTGGCCGTCGTCGCGCACGGTGATCTGCCATTCGAGCCGGCCGGCCGGCGTGTCGCGCGAGGCTTCGAGCAACTGGCCGCGGTCGATGTGCGCATGCTCTTCGTGCGCCAGGGCGCGCATGGCCGCATGCGCGTCGGGCACGCGCGCGACGAAATGGATCAGTCGCGGCCCCTGCCGGGCCAGGCCGGCCCGCAGTTCGTGGTCGTCAAGGTCGAACCAGCGGCGCGTGCCCGGCCGCGAAGGCTGCCGCCCGGGCTCGATCGCGATGATTTCCAGGTAGGCCGCCGGGAATGCATCGCTCGCGATATTCAGCAGCCGGTTGTGCGTGCCCATCAGCGGATGGGTGCCACCCGGCCCCGGCACGACGCCGAGCGTGGCTTCGCACCACGCCACGCCCTCGTCGAGCGAGGCCGCGGCGATCACGAGGTGGTCGAGTCGCGCACGCATGGCGGGCGTCATGCCTACAGCGTGACCTGGCCGTCGATGCAGGTCACGGCGTCGCCGCCGACCCAGATCCGGCCTTCGGCGTCGCGCTCGATGTACACGCGCCCGGCGCGGCCGAGGCACTGGCCTTGCGCCGCGAGATAGCGCTCGGGCATGTGGCCGTCGGCGATCAGCCACTCGGCCAGGCTCGCGTTCAGGCTGCCGGTGACCGGGTCTTCCTGCACGCCGACGGGCTCGGCGAAGGCGCGCACCTCGAGGTCGATCTTTGCGCCGTCGTCGTACTCGGCGGCCGGGCGGTTGCCGAAGGCGCGGGCCTCGCGGTTGGAGCGGCCGATCAGCGGCGAGGTGTCGATGGCCGCGGGAACGCCCGCCACGCCGGCCTTCACGCCGAGCTCCTTGAGCGTGCGGTGGTCGGGCGTGAGCGCCAGCACGGCGTCGGCGTCATTGACCAGCAGGCCGAACCAGACCGGGCCGTTGTCGAGCACCTGCGCCGCAATGATCTGCTGCGCCTTCAGGCCCAGCGCGCCGGCCACCTTGGCCAGCAGCGCGGGGCTGGGCGCGCTGCGCTTGAGCGGCGGCGCGGCAAAGGCCAGGCGTTCGCCCTCGCGGCGCAGCGGCACCAGCCCCGCGCCGCATTGCTGCACCACCATGCCGGGCGCCTTGGGCTTGCCGCCGGCCTGCAGCCATGCATGGCAGCTGCCGATGGTCGGGTGGCCGGCAAAAGGCAGCTCGCCACCGGGCGTGAAGATGCGCACGCGGTAGTCGGCCGTGGGTTCGGTGGGCGGCAGCAGGAAGGTTGTCTCGGACAGGTTGGTCCACTGCGCGAAGCGCTGCATCGCGGCGTCGTCGAGGCCGTCGCCGTCGATCACCACGGCCAGCGGATTGCCGCGGTAGGCCGTGGCCGTGAAGACGTCGACTTGCTTGAAGGGGCGGGATTTCATTAGTTTCATTCGAGGCTTAGATCGAGCACGCCGCGCGTGCCGGGGCGGGAAAGGAGATCGGCGTACCAGCGCTCCACGTTCGGCCAGCTCGGCCGGCGGTACTCGGCCGCGGGCAGGCCGAACCAGCGGTGCGCCTCGCAGCCGACGGGGATGTCGGCCATGGTGAAGCTGTCGCCGCCGAGATAGGCGCGCCTGGCCAGGTGCGCGTCGAGAATCGCGAACAGCGCCTCGCTCTCGCGCACCGAGGCGTCGATGAGCGCGCTCTGGCGTTCCGACGGCGGCGTGCGCACCCACTGGATGAAGGCGTCGCGGCTCGCGCGGTTGAGCGTGGTCTGCTGCCAGTCCATCCAGCGTTCGGCGTCGAAGCGCGCGGGCAGCTCGCTCGGGTAGAAATTGCCGTGCGAATGCCTGGCGCAGAGGTAGCGCACGATCACGTTCGACTCCCACAGCGTCACGCGCTCGGCGCCTTCGCCGTCGTCGATGGCGGGCACCATGGCATTCGGGTTGATCGCCAGGTATTCGGGCGTCTGCACGATGCCGAACTTGCCGCCGGCCTCGGTGCGCTGGAAGTCGAGCCCGAGTTCCTGCGCGCACCACACCACCTTGCGGACGTTGATCGAGCTGATGCGGCCCCAGATATTGAGCATGGTCGGGTTCTTTCTTTTGCAGGTTCTTCGGCGGCTCAGGGCCGCATGATGCGCGCGGTGCCCAACACGCGGATGGAGCTGCCCGGCACGGGCGAGATGTCGGCATGCAGGCGCGACAGCATGCCCATGTCTTCGCCCTGCACCACGTCGATGGCGCCGCCGTGCGGCCAGCCGATGTCGCGCAGGTAGCCGGCCAGCGCGGCCGTGGCGGCGCCGGTGGCGGGGTCTTCGTACACGCCGCCGGACGCGAAAGGGTTGCGCGTGTGCAGCCGCTGCGCGGTCTCGGCAAAGACCAGCACGATGGTCGTGAGCCCGGCGCGGGCCATCAGCGCGCGGCCGGCCTCCAGCTCGTAGTGCATCGCCGAAAGCGCCGCGCGGCTTTTCAGGGCCAGCACCAGATGGTCGGCACCCGCGTGGGTGACGGCCGGCGGAATGCGCGGATCCAGGTCTTGCCCGGCACGGCCGAAAAGGGCCAGGGCCTCGGCCACAAGCTCGGGCGACGCCGCGGCGCTGCGCGTGGGCGGCGACTGCAGCGCGGCCTCGACCAGGCTGCCGCTGCGCCGGCCTTCCACGGTGATGCGCGCATTGTTGAGCGCGAGCGGAAACACGCCGTCGCCTTGCTGCATTGCCAGCGCGGCACCCAGCGCGATCGTCGCGTGGCCGCAGAAGGGCACTTCGGACTGCGGCGCGAAGTAGCGCACGCGCCAGCCGCCGTCATCGGCGCGGGCGGCGAACGCGGTTTCCGAAAAGCCGACTTCCGCGGCAATGCGCTGCATCTGCGCCGCAGGCGGCAGCGCATCGGCGATGACGACGCCGGCGGGGTTGCCGCCCGTCTTGCCATCGGAGAAGGCCGCGATCTTCAGAACGTTCATGGCAAGCCCTCTTCAGCGAGGTAAAGGACGATCGAGGAAGAGCAGGCGCACGGCCAGCCCCAGCATCACGGCGGCCAGCAGGCCGCTCTGGAACCGCGCCGCGCCGGGCCGGTCGTGCAGCCAGCGGCCGATCTGGCCGCTGCACGCGCCCAGCAGCGTGTTGAAGGCCAGCGCGGCCATCGACAGCACCACGCCGAGCTGCACCAGCTGCAGCGGCACGCTGCCGCGCGAGGCGTCGACGAACTGCGGCAGAAACACCATGAAGAACAGCAGCGCCTTCGGATTGACAAGGTTGTTCAGCAGCGCCATGCGCACGATGCGGCCGAAGCCGGCCGGCTGCGCCCGCGCGCCGACGCGAAGGCCGCCGCCGCTTCGCAGCGCCTGCACCGCCAGCCACACCAGGTACAGCGCGCCCGCATAACGCAGCACGTCGAACGACGGCGGCCACGCCGCCACCAGCGCGGTGACGCCGGTGGCCGCGAACAGCGTGTGCACCAGGTCGGCCGCCGAGATGCCGACGGCCGCCGCGAACCCGCCGCGCGGACCATGGGCCACGCCGTGCGAGAGCACGAACGCCATGTTCGGGCCCGGCGACAGGAACAGCGCCAGTACCGCGAGCAGGAAGAGCGAGAGCGTCGCGAGGCCGATCAAGGGAGGGCTCCTTGTGGGGCTTTCAGATCTGCGCGGCTGCGAGCTGTTTGTCGCCGAGCAGCACCAGTTCTTCGCGCAGCGTCTGTGCCAGCGCGGCGATGGCGGTGTCGATCTCTTCCACGCTCGCGGTCACGAACGACAGGCGCAGCGTGCGCGGATCGCCTTCGCCCGCGTAGAACGGCGCGCCCGGCACGAAGGCCACGTTGCGCTCCACCGCCTTGGGCAGCAGCGTGACGGTGTCGACGCCCTCGGGCAGGCGCGCCCACAGGAACATGCCGCCCTTGGGCGCGTTGAACTTCACGTCCAGGCCGGCCATCTCGCGCTTGAGCGCGGCGATCATCGCGTCGCGCTGGCGCTTGTAGAGGGCGCGGATGGTGGGCACGTGGCGGTCCAGGAAGCCGTCCTTCATGACGGCCGACACCATGCGCTGCGTGAAGATCGGCGTGTGCAGATCGACCGCCTGCTTGGCCTGGAGCAGCTTCGGGTAGATCGACTTGGGCGCCACCAGGAAGCCCAGGCGCAGGCCGGGTGCCAGCACCTTCGAGAACGAGCCCAGGTAGATCACGCCTTCGGGGTTGCGCGCGGCCAGCGGCAGCGGCGGGGCTTCGTCGAACCAGAGCTCGCCGTAGGGGTTGTCCTCGACGATCGGAAGGTTGGCTTGCGCGGCGGCGGCGGACACGGCGGCGCGGCGCTCCTCGGTCATGGTGCGGCCGGTGGGGTTCTGGAAATTGGGCAGCAGGTAGACGAAGCGCGCGTCCTTGGCCTTGGCCACGAGGTCGTCGACGATCACGCCTTCGTCGTCGCTGGCCACGCCCACGGGGGTCGGCTCCATCGGGCCGAAGGCCTGCAGCGCGCCGAGGTAGGTGGGCGTCTCGACCAGCACCTTGCTGCCCGGATCGATCAGCACCTTGGCGACCAGGTCCAGCCCCTGCTGCGAGCCGGTGGTGATGAGCACCTGCGAGGCGTCGACGTCCCACGGCAGCATGTCGGCCACGGCCTGGCGCAGCGGCGCGTAGCCTTCGCTGGCGGCGTACTGCAGCGCGGCCTGGCCGTCGTTGTGCAGCACTTCGGCGCAGGCGTCGGCGAACGCCTGGATCGGGAAGGTCTTGGGCGAGGGCAGGCCGCCGGCCAGGCTGATGATGCCGGGGCGCTCGGTGACCTTCAGGATTTCACGCAGCACCGAGGGGTTCATCTTTGCGGCGCGGGCGGCGAGTTTCCAGTTCATGGCTTTCTTCTTTCAGGCGGTGAGGTGAGATTCGAAGGAGAGGGTACGGCGGATCAGCGTCCGTGCGGGCTGGCCTTGCGGGCGGCGGCAGGCGTCATTTTCGGCGCTGCGGCCTGTGCCGGGTTGGTGGCGGGGCTGGCCGGCTGCGACAGCCGCTTGCCCACGACCACGGTGGACACCACCGCGATCGCGAAGCCCAGCGTCACCACGTCGAGCGGCTCGCCCAGCAGCGGGATCGACGCCAGGATCGACAGGAATGGTTGCAGCAGTTGCGTCTGGCTCACACGCAGCGCCCCGCCCAGCGCCAGGCCGCGATACCAGGCGAAGAAGCCGATCCACATCGAGAACATGCCCACGTAGACGAAGGCGAGCCAGGCCGAGGTGGCAACGGGCTGCCGCGGCCAAAGCGCCAGCGTGGCCGGCAGCGTGACGGGCAGCGCCATCACGCAGACCCAGCAGATCACGCGCTCGGCGCCCAGCGACGGCGTGACCTGCGCGCCGTAGATGTAGCCGAACGATGCCGCGACGACCGCGCCGACCAGCAGCAGGTCGGCCCACTCGAAGCCGAAGCCGTGCCCCGCCTGGCTGGCGCGCAGCACCGAGAACACAACCACCAGCAGGCTGCCCGCGATGGCGCAGAGCCAGAAACCCAGCCGTGCGCGCTGGTGCAGCACCCAGGCCGCCACGGCCGCGGTGACCAGCGGCAGCAGCGCCGTCACCACCGCCGCATGGCCGGCCGTGACCACGCGCAGCGCGTAGGCCAGCAGCAGCGGAAAGCCGACGGCATTGCCCAGCACCGCGATGCCCAGCGGCCGCCACTGGTGCGGGGCCGGGCGCGGCGAGCGCGTCACCAGCAGGAAGACGGCCGACAGCACGCCGGCCAGCGCCGCGCGCCCGAGCGTGACGAACCAGGGCGACAGTTGCGGCGCGTCTTGAGAGCCGGTGGCCAGCCGCGTCATCGGCAGCGTGATGGCGAACATGGCCACGCCGACGACGCCGAGCCACATGCCCAGCGTCTCGTCCTTGATGCCCGGCCTCATACGCTCACCATCCACCAGGCGGTGAGCACCAGCACCAGGCCCATCGCGCGGTTGAACCACAGCAGCCGCGCGCCCTTGGACAACCAATCGCGCAGCAGGGCGCCGACCAGCGCATAGGCGAAGTTGCTGGCGAAGGCGAAGAACAGCATCACCGGCGCCACGATGGCGAAGCGGCGCAGCGCGTCGGGCTGCCCGGCGATCCAGCCGGCCACCAGCGTGAGCGCCAGCAGCCAGGCCTTGATGTTGACGAACTGCAGCATCACGCCCTGGCCGAAGCCGACCGACAGCCTGGCGCTGTCGGCGTTGCCGAGCGTCGCGCTGCCGCTGAGCTTCCAGGCCAGCCACAGCAGATAGCCGATGCCCAAGGCCTTGATGGCCACCCGCAGCGGCGGCGCCGCCACCACCAGCGCGCCGATGCCTGCGGCGCACAGCACCAGCAGCAGCGTCCAGCCGACCGGCACCGCGACCACGAAGCGCATCGCGCGCGGCAGGCCGCCGTTGGCCGCCAGGGCGGTCGAGAGCGTGGTGTTGGGACCGGGCGAGAAACTCATCGCCGTGGCCAGCACCAGCAGCGCGGTGAATTCTTGCCAGTTCATGACACACACTCTAAACTTGAGACCATTACAGTTCCAGTACAGATGATCGAACAAACACTGAAACTGTATTGGTCATTCCTTCGGCACAGAGCCCACAAGGCTCTTCTGGAACACGGGCACGCATGCTGACAAGAACCTCCACCCAGTCGCTCACGGGGCAGCTGGCCGACCGGCTGGCCGAACGCATCCGTACCCGGCTGCTGCCGCCCGGCGCGCGGCTGCCCTCCGTGCGCGAATGCGCGCGGCAGCAGGGGGTGAGCCCCTACACGGTCGTCGCCGCGTACGACCAGCTGCTGGCGCAGGGGCTGGTCGAGGCCCGCCGGCAGCGCGGCTTCTACGTGCGCGACGCCGCGCCGGTACAGGAAGGCCGCCTGGCCAATCGCTCCCATGGCACCAATGGCGCGGATGCCATCGGCATGCCCGCTGCCATCGCCGTGCAGATGATGGCCTCGCGCGTGCCGGCCGACGCCAGTTCGCTGATCCGCAGCATGTTCCACCGGCCCAGCGACAAGCCGCAGCCGGGCATGGGCGTGTTCCCGCCCGACTGGATGTCGTCGACCTTCATGCCCACGGCCGTTCGGCGCATGACCAGCACGGCCGCCCTGCAAGAGCTGTCGCTCCAGTACGGCGAGCCCGCCGGCGACATGAGCCTGCGGCGCAGCCTGTCGCAGAAGCTGGTGGGCATCAACGTGCCGGCCACGCCCGACCAGATCGTGACCACCATCGGCGCCACCCATGCGCTGGACATCGTGAGCCGTACGCTGCTGCGCGCGGGCGACCCGGTGATGGTCGAGGAGCCGGGGTGGGCGCTCGAATTCGCGCGGCTCGAGGCACTGGGCATGCGCATCCTGCCGGTGCCGCGCCGCGCCGACGGGCCCGACCTGGAGGTGATGGCGCAGTACTGCAAGCTGCACAGCCCCAAGCTGTTCGTGAGCGTGAGCGTGCTGCACAACCCGACCGGCTACAGCCTCACGCCGGGCAGCGCGCACCGCGTGCTCAAGCTGGCCAACGAGCACGACTTCCACATCGTCGAGGACGACACCTACAGCCACCTCGCGCCCGAGCACGCCACCCGGCTCAGCGCGCTCGACGGGCTGCAGCGCACCATCTACGTGAGCGGCTTCGCCAAGATCCTGGCGCCCAACTGGCGCATCGGTTTCCTGGCCGCGCCGCCCGCGCTGAAGGAGCGGCTGCTCGAGACCAAGCTGCTGGCCACGCTGACCTCGCCCACGCTGTTCGAGCGGGCGCTGTCGTGGTGCATCGACCAGGGCCAGCTGCGCCGGCATTCGGAGCGGGTGCGCATCCGCCTCGACGGGGCGCGGGGGCGGGCGGTGAAGCTTGCGATGTCGCACGGCTGCACCTTCGCGTCGGAGCCGGCGGGGCTGTTCGGCTGGGTCGACACGGGCGTGGACACCGACGCGCTCACGCAGCGCATGCTCGATCAGGGCTACCTGCTGGCGCCGGGCTCGCTGTTCCATGCGCGCCGGCCGCCGAGCACCATGATGCGCATCAACTTCGCGACCTCGCAGGACGCCACTTTCTGGAAGGTTTTCAGCAAGGTCCGCGACGAACTCTGACGGCAGGTAAATCCCCGCGCCGGCCGGGCCGGACGGCAAGGGCTTGGAGTAAGCTGGGAACACAAGAAAACCCTCCCAGGAGACCTTCGCATGAGCAACGCCAGCAAGCCCTTCGACTTCAGCCAGTTCGTCCCCGGATTCGACTTCCTGAAGAACCTCGCCGGCGGTGCCGCGGCGGGTGCAGGTGCCGGTTCGGTGCCGGGGATTCCGAGCCTCGCGAGCTGGGTCGCGCCCACGCTGAGCGTGGAAGAAGTCGACAAGCGCATCCAGGAACTCAAGACGGTCCAGTACTGGCTCGAGCAGAACGGCCATGCGCTCAAGGCCACCATCCAGGCGCTCGAGGTGCAGAAGATGACGCTGTCGACGCTGCGCGGCATGAACGTGCGCATGGAAGACATCGCCAGCGCGTTCACCAAGCAGGCCGCGGCCATGGCCCCGGCGCCCGCGGCAGCAGCCCCGGCCGCCTCTGCCGCCGCGCCCGAGCCGGAGCCCGAGGAGGTCGAGGAAGAAGACGAGCTGCCCGAGGAAGAGGAGGCGCCGGCGCCGCAGAAGACGAAGACGCGCGCGCGTCCGGCCGCCGCGAAATCGAAGGCCGGCGAGGGCGCCGGCGTGATCGATCCCATGCAGTGGTGGGGCTCGCTCACCGAGCAGTTCCAGCAGATCGCCAGCTCGGCGCTGCAGGACGCCGCGCAGCTGAAGGTGCCGGCCATGGCCCAGCCGCTGGCCGATGCGGTCGGCAAGGCGATGGGCGGCAAGCCGGCGGCAACCAAGGCCCGCAAGCCCGTTGCCGCGGCAAAGAAGGCGGCGGCTCCGGCCGCCAGGAAAAAGACGACGACCGCCGCGCGCAAGCGAACCTCCAGCCGGCGCTGACGTCATACCCATACATTTTTTTGGAAAGAACGGGTTGGCACGCATCATGAAACTGTTTCCCTCCGGTCATGCCACCCACCCGCAATGGCGCATGGCGGCCGGCCTCGTGCTGGCCCAGTTGCGCGCACAGATGGCATTGCCCGACTACGCGCCGTCGCCGACGCTCGGGCTGCTCTACATCACCGACCACTACGCCGCCGAGGCGCAGGACATCCTCGACCACCTGAGCGCCGAACTGCCCGAGGTGACCGACTGGTCGGGCACCGTCGGCATCGGCGTGGCGGCCAACAACGCCGAATACTTCGACGAGCCCGGCATGACGCTGATGCTCTGCGCGCTGCCGAGCGACCAGTACCGCGTGTTCTCCGGCGTCGCGCCGCTGGGCAACTCCGAAATGAGCGGCTTCGAGGCCCACACCGCGCTGGTGCACGCCGACCCGGCCACGCCGGACCTGACCGAGCTGATCGCCGAGATGGCGGGCCGCACCGACACCGGCTACCTGTTCGGCGGGCTCTCGTCGGGCCGTGGCGGCGCGCTTCAGTTCGCGGTCGGCGGCAACGGCAACATCCGCGGCCATGGGGCGGCGGGCGGTGTGTTCTCGGGCGGCCTGTCGGGCGTGGTGTTCGGCGACGGCGTGCGGCTGGTGTCGCGCGTCACGCAGGGCTGCCAGCCGCTGCGCTCGGGCGCGGTGCGCGAGCGCGAGATCACCGAGGCCGACGGCAACCTGCTGCTCAGGCTCGACGGCGAACCGGCCCTGGACGTGCTGCTGGCCGACCTGCAGGTGTCGCTGGAGAGGCCGCAGGAAGCCATCGACGCCGTGCGCAACACGCTGGTCGGGCTGGCCGACGCGGGCAGCGACGGCATCCGCCGCACAGGCGACCTGGGCGCCGACGTGCTGGTGCGCCACATCATCGGGCTCGACCCGACGCGGCGCGGCATCGCGATTGCCGACACGGCCGAAGCCGGCATGCGGCTGACCTTCTGCCGCCGCAATGCGCAGGCGGCGCGGGCCGACCTGATGCGCATCTGCGCCGAGATCCGCGAAGAGCTGGAGCCCGAAGAGCAGACGCTGGCCACCGCGCGCGCCGTGGCTGCCGGCGAGGCCGAGGCGGCGCCGCATCCGGCGCGGCGCATCGCGGGTGCGGTGTACGTGAGCTGTTCCGGACGTGGCGGCCCGCATTTCGGCGCGCCGGGCGCCGAGTTGCAGATCGTGCGGCACGCGCTGGGCGACGTGCCGCTGGTCGGCTTCTTCGCCGCCGGGGAGATCGCGCGGCACCACCTGTATGGCTATACGGGGGTGTTGACGGTGTTCACGTCCAACGACTGAACACCTTTCAGCCGCGGATCACGCCGGCTGCAGCATGCGTGGCTGCGGCGCCGGCATCCCCGTGAACGCGAAATCCACCTCCGGTGCGAGCCCGCTCACGATGCGCGCGATCGACTTGCCGGAGCCGCAGGCATGCGTCCAGCCGAGCGTGCCGTGGCCGGTGTTGAGGAACAGGTTGGCGAGCTTCGTCTTGCCGATCAGCGGCACGTTGCTTGGCGTGGCGGGGCGCAGGCCGGTCCAGAACTGGGCCTGCGTGGTGTCGCCGGCGCCGGGGAACAGCTCTTCGACGCGGCGCACGATGGCTTCGCAGCGCACGCGGTTCAGGTCGCGGTCGTAGCCGTTGAGCTCGGCCGTGCCGGCGATGCGCAGGCGGTCGCCGGATTCCGATGTGTAGCGCGAGAACACGAGCTTGAATTCGTCGTCGGTCAGCGAGACCTGATGCGCTTTGGAGGCGTCCTTGACGGGCAGCGTGACTGAATAGCCCTTGGCCGGATAGATCGGCAGGCGGATGCCCAGCGGCGCCGCGAGCAGCGGGCTCAGCGAGCCCATCGCCATCACGAAGGCGTCGCCGCGAATGCGCTGGAAGCGGCCTTCGGCATCGGTGACCTCCACGTGGTCGATGCTGCCGCCGGCCTCGCGCAGGGCGGTGACGGTGTGGCTCATGAAAAATTTCACGCCGGCTTCGGCCGCGAGCCGGGAGAGTTCGCGCGCGAAGCGGTTGGCATCGCCGGATTCGTCCTCGGCCGTGTAGGTCGCGCCGGCCAGCTTGGGGCGGATGTGGGCGAGGGCGGGCTCGATCCTCACGGCCTCATCGGCGGAGATGACTTGGCGCTCGCAGCCCAGGGCGCGCATCTGCTCGGCGGGCGCGAGGGCTCCGTCGAATTCCTTCTGCGTCGTATAGAAGTGCAGGATGCCCTGGGTGCGCTGGTCGTAGGAGATGCCGGTGTCGCGGCGCAACTGTTGCAACATCGAGCGGCTGTATGTGCCAAGACGCACGATCTGCTCGATGTTGTGGCGGGTGCGCGCCGGCGTGCATTCGCGCAGGAACTGCAGGCCCCACAGCCACTGGCGCATGTCGGCGCGGATGCGGAACAGCAGCGGGGCGTCTTCCTTGCCCAGCCATTGCAGCACCTTGAGCGGCGCGCTGGGGTTGGCCCAGGGTTCGGCATGGCTGACGGAAATCTGCCCGCCGTTGGCGAAGCTGGTTTCGGCGGCCGGGGTGGCCTGCCTGTCGATCACGGTCACTTCGTGGCCGAGTTGCTGGAGGTAGTAAGCCGAGGTCACGCCGAGCAGGCCGGCGCCGAGAACGATCACGCGCATTTCAAGTACCTTTGAGGTGCTGCGCTTGAACGGCGGGCCAGGGTGAATACTATTGAATTAATAGCAAGCAACCGGACGACCGCTGTCCAAGTTGCCGCTCCCCCTGTCCTCGGTACCTGAGAGATTCACCCCGCTGCGCTCGCAGAGGGTTTGCTCCTTCGGTGCATCGCGACCATGTTGAAAGGGTGCGATGGCTCTCCAGACGGCGTTTCAGTTGATGCAGTACTGACCCCCTGTTCGGGCCGACCTGAGCGTTTATGGGAGTTTGCGCCTTCGGTAGGGCCATTTGATGGCCCGCTCTCCTGCAGTAGGGCGATTGTAGGCGGGGCTTGCGCAGGTGCCAACCGCGGAATTAAGGCCAGCGTGCCAATGGGATAATCGCCTGTTGATTTGCCGCAGGGCGATCGTTCCACAACAACAGGGGACCTCATGATCCTGGTTACCGGCGGCGCTGGCTTCATTGGCGCCAATTTCGTACTCGACTGGATCGCGAGCAGCGACGAGCCTGTCGTGAACCTCGACAAGCTGACCTACGCCGGCAACCTCGAGACGCTCGCATCGCTCAAGAACAACCCACGGCACATCTTCGTGCAGGGCGACATCGGCGACAGCGCCCTGGTCGACCGCCTGCTGGCCGAGCACCAGCCGCGCGCGGTACTGAACTTCGCGGCCGAGTCGCACGTCGACCGGTCCATCCACGGACCCGAGGACTTCGTCCAGACCAACGTGCTGGGCACCTTCCGCCTGCTCGAGTCGGTGCGCGGTTACTGGAGCGCGCTGCCGGCCGACCAGAA
>PJUC01000309.1_pt1 | contig 24858 bp, 23 predicted proteins | sample 1512161 | NCBI WGS metagenome assembly PJUC01 (sample SAMN08177676, study PRJNA422409) | Soil metagenome, whole genome shotgun sequencing project. | isolation source: Soil enriched on filter paper | place: USA: Madison | collected 2015-01-15
ATTGCCTAGGTATAAAAACCTTCACGGAAAGAGAATTTGCCGCTACCGTTTTAGGTAATCTTTCTAAAAGGCTAACTTAAACAATTAAACCTTTCTATTATTATACAAATCTAAAGGACGGTTAATACTCCCTATTAAACGTATACCCCACAGTCCATTCTATAAAGTCTGCTTTTCCCATATGCGCCTTAATAGACACCCCCGCATTTAAATTTTTATACACATAATACCTCGCGCCAGCCCTCAAGAAAAACTTCTTAATTTCCCCATTAAACCGTTGGTTGTGAATATAATATCCAACATTTCCATTCAACACCAATCGTTCATTCAACACATGTGCCACATAAAAAGATGGCCCCCCGGAAAGTTTGGAAGCCAATTCTCCCGACTTATCCCCAGCAATCTCTTCATCATTTCCAGACGAAGAATAAAAGAGATCCACACCAGCACCCAATCGCCATTTATAAGAAACAAACCGACTCGCATACCCACTCAAGGTCGTTTTGAAAAAACGATGATCCAAATCATCCCGCAGTTGCTTAAAACCAACCCCATAATTCAAATGATAATAGATTTTCTTGCTGAAAGGTTCCAGAACAGAATCCCGATGGATCTTCACATCCGGATTGAACTGATAATTAACCGATACCGTAGCCGGTATCAGATTCACGCCTTTATTGGGCAGCGCAAGCGCCCCATTGGAAAAGTGATGGAAGGCCAAGCCGGCACCTACCTTTAAATGATCCGTCAAGCGATATTGCGCCCGTATCCCGAGATCAATAAACACATTGTTCTTCGATCCAATAACCAGATTCAATGGGTTTTCCTGTTCGTTATAAGGCTTAAAATTTCCTGATAGCCCCAATCCCAACCGATAATCATAGCTCCATTTGCTGTTTTCCTTCGGATAGATAGGTGTTTGTACAAAACCATAAATTGCATAGGGACTTCCGATAATAGGAGAATTGAAGGTACTGGAATAAATGCCTATACCGTAGATCGGATAATTGTAAACCTGATAATATTGATCTCTTTTTGCCCTTGATTTAAAACCTACTTTAAGGTTTAAACCATTATAATAAGCTCCCTCATAAGTGGTGTTTTTTAATCCTTTTTGCTGCAATATCCCACCGTTCTCCATCTCAAATTCCAATACCAACGGGCTTTTTACAATTTTTTCTTTGATTTCCTCTACTTGAGCAAAAAGGAAAGATGGGATTAGGAATGATGATAGGATTAAGAAAAATAGCCTCACGTAGTAAAACAATAACAGTTAATGATAAAGAGCCCAAAAATAGTAATAACTTTGGCTGTGTCCAATTTTATACTCATCATATTTTGTTTGGCTGCTGGCGTGCTCAGTCGGCGGATGAATTGGGTGGCCAAAGATGGATTTAAGGCGTTGAATGCCTGGGTTCTCTATTTTGGTCTACCGGCCTTATCATTTCGATTCTTACCTCATCTGAAATGGGATAATAACTTGTTGTTTACGATGTTATGTCCTTTTATTGTCTTGTTAGGAAGTGTTGGGTTTTTCTATATGCTGAGCAGGCAACTCCAATTGTCCAAGCGGTCAAGTCATACCTTAATGTTGGTAGGGGGGCTGAGTAACACCTCCTTTGTTGGATTCCCATTGATCACGGCCTATTTTGGGGTTGAGGGTTTACCCATCGGCATCGTGAGTGATCAGATGACTTTCTTTCTCTTGTCGACCATTGGTATCATCCTGGCCACAAAAGGCGCGCTAAAGCCTAAGAAGAATGTGGGCGCCGCATTTATTTTAAAACGTGTCTTAACTTTCCCACCTCTGATCGGCTGTTTGTTGGCATTGACCATTCCCAAATTGATCGATATAAGTTCCTTGGATGATTTCTTTTCTGTTTTAGCTTCTACAGTATCTCCCGTTGCCCTATTTTCCATCGGGCTTCAATTGAATTTTGCCATACAAAAAAGTGAGGTTCCCCAGATCTGTTATGCCCTAATCTATAAATTGCTCCTCGCCCCAGCCATCGTATTCGGATTGGCCATGGCCTTATCGGCAAAAGGGGAGATCATCAGCATCTCTATCTTTGAAATGGCGATGCCGAGTTTGGTAGCCACCAGTATCGTGATCAACCAATTCAAACTGAATGCTAAATTAGGCAACAGTGTGATCGGATTGAGCATCCCCATTAGTTTGCTAAGCACCTATTTTTGGTATCAAATTTTGAATTCTTTCTTACTGTAACCGAATTGTTATCAATAATTATACGATATTACTTATCTTTATTGCAATTTAATCAAGCTAGACTTAGTCATTTTTTATTTTTAAGGATTATTCATTACCGTTTATGAAAAAAGTACTATTCTTTGCCTTATTGGCAGGAATGCAGATTTCTCAAGCTCAAACTAAACATGAGCGTTTTACACAAAAAATCAATGGAACTAGTCTGGAGTTCACGATGGAAGCCATCCCTGGCGGTGAATTTGAAATGGGGAGTGCAAGCTCAGCTAAAGCTGACGAAAAGCCTGTGCATAAAGTAAAAATTGACCCATTCTGGATGGGCACCTATGAAGTTACCTGGAATATTTTCGAACCATTTTTATATAAGGATTACGAAGTTACCAAATCGGATGGTGGAAAGGTACCTGCCAATGTAGATGCAGTGACCAGACCGACCAAACCCTATTTGGATATGACCTTTGGCTATGGCAAGGATGGACAACCGGCCTTGGCGATGACCCATTATAATGCTATCCAATTTTGTAAATGGCTTTACGTTAGAACCGGGGTGTTCTATCGTCTTCCAACAGAAGCGGAATGGGAATATGCGGCGAGAGCAGGAAGTAAAACGGCCTATTTCTTTGGCGATGATGCCAGCAAGTTAGGTGAGTTTGCCGTTTACAAAGACAACAGTGGTGGCAAAACAGCGAAAGTAGGACAGAAGAAGGCGAATCCATGGGGTTTATTCGATATTTATGGCAATGTAGGCGAATGGACCTACGATCAATATCAAGAAGATTATTACAAGCAATTTGAAGGGAAAGTTGCGGATAATCCGGTGAATGTGCCGACAACTTTATATGCACATTCCGTTCGCGGAGGTTCATACGAAAGTGAAGCGGTTGATCTACGATCTGCTGCCCGTCATTTTTCAGATCCTTTCTGGAAGCAATTGGATCCACAGATCCCAAAATCAAACTGGTGGTTCCCTGAGGCACCATTTGTAGGGATGCGTTTGGTAAGACCTGTTAAGCAGCCTAGCCATGAGGAGATTATGGCTTATTACGATAAGGCTCCAATCAAGGATTTTTAATCAACCTAATATATTTCATTAACTCAATTTAAACCTTAAATGGAAAGTTTAAAACGTAGAGATTTTATAAAATCTTCTTCAGCACTGGCAGGCGCAACAGTTTTAACGGCTAGTTCTGTGGGACAAGTGTTCGCTGCGGGAAGCGATGTGATCAAAGTAGCATTAATCGGGTGTGGAGGTCGTGGGACAGGCGCAACATTTGATGCTTTCAATTCAGGCCAAAATATCCAATTGGTAGCGATGGCAGATGCCTTCAAAGACAACTTGGATGCCACTTATAAAACCTTAGTAGAGAAATTTGGGGACAAGATCAATGTTCCGGATAGCCGCAAATATGTAGGCTTTGATGGCTATAAAGCCGCCATCAAAGATGCCGATGTGGTAATCCTGACCACTCCTCCGGGATTTCGTCCAGATCATTTTGCTGCAGCAGTAAAAGCAGGAAAACATGTTTTCATGGAAAAACCTGTTGCTACCGATATTCCAGGCATCCGTAAGGTGTTGGAAGCTGCCAAAGAAGCGAAAGCGAAGAAATTGAACGTTGTGGTTGGACTTCAACGCCGTTACCAAACAAACTATCGGGAAGCGTTCAAACGCATTCAGGATGGCGCTATTGGCGATGTGGTTTCGGGACAAGTATATTGGAATTCAGGTGGTGTATGGGTAAGACCACGCAAACCTGGTCAAACAGAAATGGAATACCAGATGCGTAACTGGTATTATTTCAACTGGTTGTGTGGAGATCATATTGTAGAACAGCATGTTCACAATATCGATATTGCCAACTGGGTGAAAGGGAAATATCCGGTTTCCATCCAAGGAACAGGAAGTAGAGCACATCGTGATGGCAAGGATTACGGAGAGATCTATGATAATTTCGCGATTGAAATGACCTATGATGATGGCGCGGTGGTTTATAGCCAGTGTAGACATTTTGAAGGAATTTCCAATCGAGTGGATGAGACCTTCCAAGCGACAAAAGGCCGCGTTTACCTATCAGCAGGTAACCAAGCGGTACTATGGGATGCACAAGGAAAGGAAATCTACCGTCATGATCCAAAAGGCAATCCGAATGCCTACCAACAAGAGCACAAAGAGCTGTTTGCTGCTATTGCCAAAGGTGAATATAAGTTTGATAATGCAGAATATGGAGCTTATAGTACTTTAACGGGTATTATTGGTCGTATTGCTTGTTATACCGGAAAGGTCATCAAATGGGATGAGGCAATGCAATCTAATATCGATATCATGCCTGCACAATATTCTTTTGATGCACTTCCTAAGATTGTTCCGAATGCGGATGGTCTTTATCCAGTGGCGGTACCTGGTATCAACGTGGAAAAATATATTTAATAGTGTTGAAGTTTTTAGGTTCAATCCTATTGATGGCAATTGGTTGTTCGGCGTATGGCCAACAACCAATTTCTGATTTAGAGCGTTTTGAACTTTTTGGAAAAGCGCAGGGAACAACCTATACGATCAGCTATTATGCCGATGCAGCACAGGTGCAGGTGGAATCGATCGACAGTATTTTCCAGGTGATCGATGCTTCCATGTCCCTCTATCAGCAGGATTCCAAGATATCCAGCTTTAATCTTGCTTCCAGCAGCAAGATCGACATGGACAAGCACATGCTCCAGGTCATAAAAAAATCATTCAAAATCAATAAGGAATCCAAAGGACGGTTTGACATTACAGTTAAGCCTTTGGTGTCTTTGTGGGGTTTTGGTCCTGTGAAAGTGGTTGACCTTCCGGATAGTCAGAAGGTTAAACAAACGCTTCAGGTAGTCGGGATGGACAAGCTGAAAAGGAGGGGTAATCAGCTGTTCAAGAAAGTTTCAGGCGTAGAAATCGACTTGAATGGAATAGCCCAAGGCTATACCGTGGATGTCATTTATGATTTCTTGAAGGCCAAAAAGATCAGTAGTTTTATCATTGAGGTAGGCGGGGAGATTAGGACATTTGGAAAGAAACCTGACGGTTCATCCTACCGGGTCTTGGTTGCTCGGCCAGAACAGGCAACCGAGGTCAATGATTATGTGATCAATCTTCAGGATAAAGCCATCACTACTTCTGGAAGCTATGAAAAATACCGAACGGTAGATAAATATCGTTTTTCCCACCATATGGATCCTAAAACAGGCTATCCACTGCAATCGAATATTATTTCTGTGACGGTGATTGCAGAAAATGCGATGGAGGCCGATGCCTATGATAATGTTTTCATGGCCATGAAACCGTCCGATGCTATTGCATTTGCGAATAAAAAAAATAAAATGGATATTTATTTAATCTACGAAGAGGCCGGGCAAGTAAAAGAGGCCTTTTCTTCTGGATTTAAGAGCTATCTTATAACCGATTAATTAGAAAAAAATTATAAACTAAACCTTACATGAAACGATCAGACTTTTTGAAAAATGGATCACTATTAGTGGGCGGATCATTATTGTCAAGTAAATTAGCTGCGAACGAATCAACTACTTCAACTCAAAACATGACATCAGCCAATCAACCTTTTAAATTGGATTATGCCCCACATCAAGGGATGTTCAGCGCTACTGCAGGAAAAAATTTCTTAGATGAAATCAAGTATATGCACGAATTGGGTTTCCGGAGCATCGAGGATAATGGAATGCCGGGGCGTTCGGTAGAGGACCAGAAAAAAGCTGGTGATCTGTTGGCGAAATTAGGCATGCGTATGGGTGTTTTTGTGGTCCCTAAAGGCGGCAATGGTGCGAATACCTTAGCGGCCGGGAAACAGGAACATGTGGATGTTTTTTTGAAGGGATGTCGTGATTCGGTAGAGATTGCCAAACGTTGTAACGCAAAATGGGTGACCGTGGTACCTGGTGATTACGCTAGGAACCTACCTTTGGGCGTACAGACGGCCAATGTGATCGAAGGTTTGAAACGTGGAGCTGAAATATTTGAACCACATGGTATCACGATGGTCTTAGAACCTCTTAGTGATACCCCAGACCTGTTCCTGCGTTTTACTGACCAGACCTATGAAATCTGTAAAGCGGTGGACAGCCCATCCTGTAAAATCCTTTACGATGCTTATCATCAACAAAAGAACGAAGGGAATCTGATCAATCTTATGAACCTTTGTTGGAGTGAGATCGCCTACATCCAAGTGGGGGATAACCCAGGCCGTAAAGAACCTACTACCGGAGAGATCAACTATAAAAATGTGTTCAAATGGTTGTATGAAAAAGGTTACAAAGGGATTGTGGGCATGGAACACGGCATGTCCAAAGGCGGGAAAGAAGGGGAAATTGCCCTTGTGAAAGCCTACAGAGAGGTAGACTCCTTCTAATGCTAAAGGGTTTTAGTATTGAAACAAATTCGTTATTAAATTTTGATATTGATTTTATATCGCTATCTTTAATTAGTTACTTTTTTAATAAACCTTAAATAATGACTTCATCTATAAAGTTTAAATTGTCCTTCATGATGTTCTTGGAGTTTTTCATCTGGGGATCATGGTTTGTAACGTTGGGTACTTTCTTGGGAAATACCCTTAAAGCATCTGGATTGGAAATATCCAATGTGTTCTCCACGCAATCTTGGGGAGCAATCATTGCACCATTTATCATCGGTATGATTGCCGATCGTTATTTCAATGCAGAGCGCATTTTGGGTATTCTACACCTGATAGGCGCTTTTTTAATGTGGCAATTATATAACAGTGACTCTATTGCCAACTTTTTCCCGTATGTATTGGGCTATATGATCCTCTATATGCCGACCCTATCCTTGGTCAATTCCATTTCCTTCCGTCAGATGAAGAATCCTGAAAAGGAATTTTCTGTTATCCGGATGTTTGGAACCATCGGTTGGATCGTGGCCGGATTATCCATTTCATACTTGTTTAAATGGGATTCTGAGGCTGGAATTCAAGAAGGTTTATTGAAAAATACATTTCTGATGGCCGCAGTTGCCTCCTTAATCTTAGGTTTGTTCAGTTTTATCCTACCTAAGACGCCTCCTGCAAAAGTGGAAGCTGGTCAAGGCAAGGAGAGCATCAGTAAAATGCTGGGCTTTGATGCCATCAAGTTATTGAAAGATAGAAACTTCTTTATATTCTTTGTTTGTTCTATTTTAATCTGTATTCCATTAGCATTCTATTATCAATATGCCAACCCATTCCTTACGGAGATCGGCTTGGAGAATGCAACAGGAAAGATGACTATCGGACAGATATCCGAGGCTTTATGTCTCTTGTTATTGCCGGTGTTCTTTACCCGTTTTGGATTTAAGAATACCATCCTATTGGGTATGCTTTGTTGGGTTTTGCGTTATCTGTTGTTCGCATTTGGCGATGCAGGCGAGCTTACCTTTATGCTGTTGTTAGGTATTGCCCTGCACGGTATCTGTTATGATTTCTTCTTTGTATCAGGACAGATCTATACCGATTCGAAAGCAGGAAAAGAATATAAGAGTGCGGCGCAAGGATTGATCACCTTGGCAACCTATGGGGTTGGTCAATTGATCGGATTCTGGGTTGCGGGTTATGTAAGTGATATGTATGTTGATCTGAAAGCCACTAATCTTCCACAATTCTGGAACCAATTATGGATCGTTCCAGCGGTAATTGCATTTGTGGTATTCGTGATCTTCTTGATCTTCTTCAAGAAAGAAACCGTTAAAAATCAATCTGAAACTATATAAAACTAAACAATAATGGTAGAGAATAATGTATATGATGCTATTGTTATTGGATCTGGAATCAGTGGCGGTTGGGCTGCCAAAGAATTAACTGAAAAGGGTCTGAAAACAATCATGTTGGAACGTGGTAGAAACGTTGAACATGTAAAGGATTATCATGCAAATAAGGACACTTGGGAATACCCACACCGTGGCGGTAGGACCAAGCAGATGGAAGAGGATTATCCTGTTCTAAAACGTGATTATCCATTGAATGAAAAGAATCTTGATTTTTGGGTGAATGAGAAGGAAAGTCCATACACCGAAGTGAAGCGATTCGATTGGTTCCGCGGATACCATGTAGGTGGTCGTTCTTTGATGTGGGGCCGCCAGTCTTACCGTTTTGGGGACCTGGATTTTGAAGCAAATTTAAAGGATGGACATGGCGTAGATTGGCCAATCCGTTATGCTGATATTGCACCTTGGTACAGTTATGCTGAAAAGTGGGCAGGTATCTCTGGAAACCGTGATGGTTTGGATGTATTGCCAGATGGCGATTTCCAACCGGCTATGGAATTCAATGTGGTGGAAAAGGATCTTGCAGAACGTCTTAAGAAACAATATGGTGGTAATCGCCACTTTATCATGGGGCGTACCGCGAATATTACGAAACCACATACCGGACGGATCAATTGTCAGTACCAGAACCAATGTTGGTTGGGATGTAACTTCGGAGGGTACTTCAGTACACAGTCTTCGACTTTACCGCCAGCCATGAAAACAGGAAACTTGACTTTACGTCCTTTTTCCATCGTGACCAAGATCATTTACGATAAGGATACCCAAAAAGCAAAAGGGGTAGAGATCGTGGATGCAGAAACAAACAAGACCTATGAATTCTATGCAAAGGTTATTTTCGTTTGTGCATCGGCTTTCAACTCCACTTGGGTATTGATGAACTCGGCAACCGATGTTTGGGAAGGTGGATTGGGAAGTAGCTCTGGCGAATTGGGCCATAATGCTATGGACCACCATTTCCGTTTGGGAGCAGGAGGAAAAGTAGAAGGCTTTGAAGATAAATACACCTTCGGAAGAAGACCTACAGGATTATATGTTCCGCGTTTTGTGAATGTTCCTGGAGATACCAAAAAGCGTGATTATGTACGTGGATTTGGATACCAAGGATCGGGAAGCCGTGGCCGCTGGTCGGGTGAGATTGCGGAGATGGCTGTTGGTGGTGCTTGGAAAGATGCAATGTGTGAGCCAGGAAACTGGGGGGTTGGTTTTACCGCCTTTGGAGAGATCCTTCCGTATCATGAAAACCGGATCTTCTTGGATAAAACCGTTAAGGATAAATGGGGCTTACCTGTATTATCAATGGACATGGAGATCAAGGACAATGAGCACAAGATGCGTAAAGACATGACTGAAGAGATGAAGGAAATGTTGGAATCCATTGGTGTGAAGGATGTGTATACCTACGATAGTGGTTACAACTTCGGTATGGGTATCCATGAGATGGGAACTGCCCGTATGGGTCGTGATCCGAAAACCTCCGTTCTGAATGGTAACAACCAGGTTTGGGATGCTAAAAACGTATTCGTTACGGATGGTGCATCCATGACTTCAGCAGGCTGTGTGAACCCTTCATTGACCTATATGGCATTGACGGCAAGAGCTGTTGATTTTGCTGTCAGTGAGCTTAAAAAAGGAAATCTATAAACAACTAAACCGTAAAATATGAGTAATTCAAATTCTAGAAGAACGTTCCTAAAGAACACAGCGATTGCTGCTGCTGGAATCAGTATTGTCCCAAGACACGTTTTGGGCGGTACTGGATTTACAGCGCCAAGTGATAAATTGGTGGTAGCAGGTATTGGTGTAGGTGGAAAAGGGGAGAGTGATATCAACGAATTCTATAAAAGTGGAAAGGCTGACATTGCTTATTTATGTGATGTGGATGACCGTCGTGCTGCAAATTCTGTAAAACGTTTCCCGAAAGCGAAATATTACAAGGACTTCCGTACGATGTTGGATAAGGAGCACAAACACATTGATGCAGTATCTGTTTCCGGTCCTGACCATAACCATGCTTTGCATGCTCTACCTGCTATGCAATTGGGTAAGCACGTATATGTTCAGAAGCCATTGGCACATGATGTATGGGAAGCACGTGTATTGACACATGCTGCCAAAAAATATAAAGTAGTAACCCAAATGGGTAACCAAGGAGCATCTAATGATGGCCCTCGATTGGTAAAAGAATGGTACGAGGCCGGTTTGATCGGTGATGTACATACCGTTTACTGTTGGACTGACCGTCCGGTATGGCCTCAAGGTATTGCATGGCCATCGCAAAAGGCGGAGATTCCGAAGGAATTGGCGTGGGATCTTTGGTTAGGAACTGCTCCTAAAAAGGATTTCGTAGATAAATTGGTTCCATTCAACTGGCGTGGCTGGTGGGATTACGGAACGGGTGCATTGGGCGATATGGGATGTCACTTATTGGAAGTTCCATTCTCGGTATTGGGCTTAACGTATGTGCAGGATGTACAGGCATCTGTAGGTTCGGTATATGTGGATGAGTTCAAACGTGGATACTTCCCTGAAAGTGCTCCACCTTCGAGCCATGCGACCATGACCTTCCCGAAAACGGCGAAAACAGCTGGACCAGTTACTTTACACTGGATGGACGGTGGTATTCAACCAGCTCGTCCGGAGGAATTGGGTGCAAACGAAATCTTCGGTGATGGCGGAAATGGTATCTTGATGGTCGGTACGAAAGGAAAGATCCTTGCGGATACCTATGGTGATAAGGCTCGTTTGTTGCCAACATCCAGAACAGAACAGGTGGCACAGAAATATGCACGTGTACCGGGTCAATCTGGTGGTCACTATGCACAATGGGTTGATGCTTGTATCGCTGGATATGGTAAGAAAGAGGTTTCTGCGCCATTCGAGATTTCCGGTCCATTGACTGAGGCTTTATTGATGGCTAACCTTGCTATTCGTGGTGCTGATCTAAGAATTGATGGTAGATATCCTGGACGTAACTTGAAGTTGTTATGGGATAACGATAATATGAAGGTAACGAACTTTGATATTGTTAATCAGTTTGTGAAACGTGAGTACCCTCAAGGTTGGGAAGTTAAATATACGTTATAATTTTAAAAGAGATGATGAATAGAAGAGAAGCATTAAGACGCGTAGCTTTTATTGTCGGCGGAACGGTGATTGGCTCCAAATTGTTTTTGGAGGGCTGTTCTAGACCTGCATCTAAAGATGTTGCGGCATTGTTCGAGGGTGATTCACCAGCATTCTTAGGTGAGTTGGCGGAGGCTATTCTACCAAAGACATCCACACCTGGAGCGAAGGAAGCGGGCGTAGGTGATTTCATTCCGGTAATGATCCGAGATTGTTACGATGAGAAGGATCAGAAGGCATTTTTAGATGGCTTCAACGGAGTGGATAAACGTGCGCAGGATGAGTTCAAAAAAGGTTTCAATGAATTGACGGCGGATGAAAAGCTGAAATTTGTTGATAAGTGGGATAAAGAGGCGAAAGAATACCAGAAGAATAAGAAGGAAGAGGAAGCGAATCATTTCTTTACGATGATGAAGCAATTGACCTTGACTGGTTTCTTTACTTCGGAGGTAGGCATGAAGCAGGCTTTACGCTTTGTGAAGATCCCTGGAAAATATGATGGGGCTTATCCTTACAAAAAAGGGGATAAGGCCTGGGCTTTGTAAGGAAGGGTTTTTTAGTAAAGCGATAAGGCTTTTACACCGTCATTGCGAGGGAAATCCGTCATTGGGAGGAAAATTCGTCATTGCGAGGAGGTACGACGAAGCAATCTTTTGATAAATGTAAAGATTGCTTCTTTCCTCGCAATGACGTTTGACCTCGCAATAATGGTTAACCAACCATTCTACCCAATCTTTCTACCAATCTTCATTAAAAAATGAATCCTACCATCCTTTTCAATATTAAAGGTTGTATACCCATTTTTCTCCTCACTTTTATTAATATCCACAACCTCCCCAAACTTCAACTCCTTCAAAAAGTTCATTTCCAAGGATTTGATCGATCCATCCAACACCTCCTTTGGATTCATTGCATCAAAACACCATTCCATATACTTCACATTATTCGCATGATTCACAATATCGAGATCCGATAATTTGATCTGATGCTCCGCAATCTTCTCAAAATCAATATTTCCATCAATTTTCGCGACCTGCTCCCTGGTACTATACCTATCTCCTAATACCTGATCATAATCCGTCTTAATTGCGATATGATCAGCTCTTCTCGTAGCCATATTGAATACCACCCATAAACTCGAGGCCCTAACCAATACCTTATCATGCTGGATCACTTCGAAATTCCTTAAAGACCTGGTTCCCGTAAATTCCTGTATCCAGGTACGGATGGTAATTTTCTCCATATATCTCGGCAAGGCATCCACTTCGATCAACATCCTGCTCAATACCCAGGACTGCTTGATCTTCAGCATCTCCCGATAGCCAAAGCCAATTTCCTCCGCGTGTTCACTCGCCGCTAATTGCAAAAGGTTATTCAATTCACTGAACTTTACCTGCCCATTGGAATAGCATTGGGTAAAGTTCATCCAATTCTCCTTTTCGAAAATTCCCATAATTATTTTTATTATAATGCGAATGTAACTAATTTAATATTCTGCTTTAAAATCTTGTCTAAATATATTTAAATGGCTAAATTAACGTTAACCTTAATAAACATAAATAATAATGATTGGAACATTAATACAAAAAGAAGACGTCGATAAATTTAGATTTATCCCCGCCGACATCGACAACAGCGCACCATTCATGAATAAATTGCAGAATGCCTTGCGATTAGGTAATGAGTTTAAGTCGAAGACTTCTATTGTTTTTAATACGGAGGATGGACCAAAACGCATTGAGACTACTGTCTGGTCGTTAACCGATCGATATATCCAGATCAAAAATGGAATTCTGATTCCTTTGAGGTCGCTTATTGAAATTGACTACTAAAAAAGAGAGGTTCAACCTCTCTTTTTTCTTTCCCCACAAAAGCTCGTATTTTTGATCCATAGAGCCAGTACCTTAATCATGAAAAAAATTCTTTCTACCTCCGCTTTAATACAACTTGATCAGGCCACCATCCTTCAACAGGAAATCAGTTCATGGGAACTGATGGAACGGGCTGCCTTTGCGGCTTTTCAAGCAATAATCCATGATTATCCGGATATTCTTCAATCTGAAGTTAGTATCCTCTGTGGGAAGGGCAATAATGGAGGCGATGGATTGGCGATGGCAAGGATGATGCGCGGAGTAGGGATTAAGGTTAAGGTATTTTTATTGGAATCAGTGGACTATTCAGCGGATAACCAAGAGAACCAAAATCTTTTGGATGAAATCCAAAAGATTACTCTGAATGAACACTTGGTATTAAACTCATCTACCTATCTAATTGATTGCCTGTTTGGCTTTGGCCTGAACAAAGGCCTGGATCATTCCTGGAAATATATCATCCAACAGATCAATGCATTTGAAGGAACTGTTCTTTCTATCGATATGCCATCGGGTTTGCCGGTTGATTTTCCATTGGAAGAAAATCCTATTGTTGTAGAAGCAGACAGGGTCTATAGCTTCGAACTTCCCAAACTATCTTTTTTCATGCCGCAAAATGGACGTTTCGTCCCGGATTTTACTTTGGTTCCCATCCAATCAGACCGAGCAACCTTAGAAGATTTAAGCAGCAATTACTTCTACCTGGAAAAGGAAGACATCAGAATATTGCTGAAAAACAGATCCAAATTTTCCCACAAAGGTACTTATGGACATGCCTGTATTATTGGAGGAAGTCTTGGGAAAATGGGAGCAGTGGTACTCGCTAGCCGTGCAGCGCTGCGAACAGGTTGTGGTTTGGTCAGTAATCTCATCCCTACATGCGGCCATCAGATCTTGCAGATAGCCCATCCAGAGTCCATGGTCCAAATGGAGTCTGGAGAAGAAAACCTTCGTGATTTTCAGCTATCACAGTCCTACCAGGCCATAGCCATCGGTATCGGAATGGGGACATCCGAAGAAACAGAAAGGGGATTAGGTATGTTCCTGCAATCCTTGGAAAAGGATCAGGCTTTGGTCTTGGATGCTGATGCTTTGAACTTATTGGCTCTAAATCCACATTGGTTGGGACATTTACCTGAGGATAGTATTTTATCACCCCATCCCAAAGAATTGAAACGCTTGATCGGTGAGTGGGATACGGATGAAGCAAAGTTAATGAAGGCGATAGATTTTGCTATCGTACATAAAATTGTACTGCTTATCAAAGGAGCAAATACCGCCATCATCAATAGTGAAGGGACTGTGTATTTTAATAGCAGTGGAAATCCTGGAATGGCTACGGGTGGAACCGGAGATGTGCTCACAGGAATTTTAGCTGGTTTAAGGGCACAGGGCTACTCCGCGTTAGAAGCGGCATTGATAGGTGTATATGCACATGGACTGGCTGGAGATCTAGCCAGTGCGGAATTAAGTGAAGAAGGAATAATCGCTGGCGATCTGATACACGATCTTCCAAAGGTCTGGAACATTATCCGACAGGATTAGATGTCCAAACCTTTCTGTTCTTCCATTTCAAAAACAGAATCAATTTTCCAATTGGCTTTGTCTTTGGATGCTTTAACCGCCAATTGATCACAACGTTCGTTCAGCGGATGTCCGGCATGTCCCTTTACCCACACCAATTTGATCTGGTGATGCTTGTAAAGGTTCATCAGCCTTAACCAAAGGTCCTTGTTTTTCTTGCCCTGGAAACCTTTCTGCATCCAACCGTATACCCAGCGCTTATCAATAGCATCAATCACATATTTGGAATCTGAAAATATAGTAACTGTTTGGTTCAGGTTTTTTAGTGCTTCCAAACCAACGATAACTGCTAGAAGTTCCATTCTGTTGTTGGTTGTTCTACGAAACCCACCATAAAATTCCTTTTCCAAAAGTTTACCTTGGAATTCTGGGTTTGCACCTTGATAAACTGCTCTTAAAATGGTTCCATAACCACCCGGTCCGGGGTTACCACTAGAAGCGCCATCAGTATATAGTTCAATCATTGCTGTTCGGATTTTGTTGGATATGGTATTTTTCTTTTAAATAATGGATGATCCCTGAAGTGATGATCACGATGGCTAAGCCTATAAAACAGCCCAATCCGGTCGCTAATGCACGATAGATAGGGGTGAAGGTCAATTGGGTATGATGCGGTTCGATCATGATGATCAACAATGCGACGATGGCTACCCTCGCCATGTTCATGATCTTAAATATTCGACAGAAAATAATCGTGATCACTATCCCCACCATGATGGTATAAACCGATTTGGGCATGAGCCAAACACATCCCATCGCAACAATAGAGCCCACAAAATTGGATTTAAAACGTTCGATAGATAATCTTTTGGAATCCTTTTCTTCAGGAGATATCACCAAAATGATTGATAATAATGCCCAGAAAACTTCGAATTGTCTAAACCTTAGGTATAGTAAATACCCAATTGCAAATCCAATTAAGCATCGAATGATATAAATCAATAGGGCTGAGCTGACCGCTCGTTTAATGAATTGAACCTGTTTGTCCGATACTGTCATCAGCGCAAAAATACGGCTTATAAATTATTAAGGGAATATTAAATGTAAAAACTGGGTTTTCTATGGGAGAAGCACCCAGTTTTAAGTGGAATGATTATTTATTACTATAAATAGTGGGTGGGCAATTTCAGGTTCTGTTAGTCTGTTTCAGGTTAGTGTTTTACTTTGTTTAAACCTAAGTTAAATAAAAAAAGTGAGCAAAGGTATTAGCCAGCTCACTTTTTTTAAAAAATAATGTTAAGAGTTATTCCTGTATTAAGTTTTTAGGATTTTTCACCTTACTGCTCAATAAAGCAAGTTGAATCACCTCTTTCATTTCTGTTACATAATGGAAGGTAAGGTCTTTTATATAATCTTCTTTAATTTCTTGGATATCCTTCTGATTGGCTTTAGAAAGAATAATATCTTTGATGTTTGCCCGCTTAGCGGCAAGGATTTTTTCTTTTATACCCCCAACAGGTAAAACTTTCCCCCTCAAGGTAATTTCTCCCGTCATGGCTAACTTTTGTTTCACCTTACGTTGTGTAAATAAGGAAGCCAACGCAGTCAACATGGTGATACCTGCTGAAGGGCCATCCTTAGGTGTTGCTCCTGCAGGTACATGCACATTCACATCCCATTGGTCAAAAACTTTATAGTCAATCCCAAATTCATCAGCATGCGAACGTAAATAAGCCATAGCGATCAAGGCAGATTCCTTCATTACCTCTCCTAAGTTCCCTGTTAAAGAAAGTTTGCCTTTCCCAGGACTTAGGCTGGATTCGATAAATAAGATATCTCCCCCAACAGATGTCCAAGCTAAGCCAGTAACCACACCTGCCGTATCATTATTCTCATAAAGATCTTTATCAAAAATAGGCGCGCCTAAAATCTCTTCAATAAGTTCTGCAGAAATATTTCGGTCGTAAGGTTTTTCCATCACGATACGGGTCGCTATTCCGCGCACCACCGATCCGATTTTCTTTTCTAAACCACGAACTCCGGATTCCCTGGTATATTCCTCAATGATTTTTTCGATCATCTTTGGCTTCAACGAGATATCCTTTGCCTGAATACCATGCATTTCCCTTTGCTTCGGCAACAGGTGTTTTTTCGCGATCTCGATCTTTTCCTCAATGGTATACCCATTCACTTCGATGATCTCCATACGGTCCAACAGAGCCGGCTGAATGCCGCTCAACGAGTTTGCCGTTGCTATGAACATCACCTTGGAAAGATCATATTCCATTTCTACATAATGATCGTAAAAATGGGTGTTCTGTTCCGGATCCAATACTTCAAGTAAAGCTGAAGAAGGATCTCCTTTAAAATCAGAACCAATCTTATCGATCTCGTCCAATACAAAGACTGGATTTGATGTTCCTGCTTTCTTTAAAGATTGAATGATCCTACCTGGCATAGCGCCAATATAGGTCTTCCGGTGTCCGCGGATCTCCGCTTCATCCCGAATACCACCCAATGCCATCCGGGTGTATTTTCTGCCCAATGCTTTAGCTATGGATTTACCAAGGGAGGTCTTACCAACCCCTGGAGGGCCCACTAAGCATAAGATTGGAGCTTTCATATCATTCTTTAGCTTTAATACCGCCAAATATTCAATGATACGTTGTTTTACCTTTTCTAATCCATAGTGATCCTTATCCAAGATTCTTTCCCCACGATGCAGGTCGAAATTGTCCTTGCTGTATTCTCCCCAAGGAAGATCAAGCATTAACTCCAGGTAGTTCAGTTGTACTGAATAATCTGCAGCAGCAGGATTGATCCGGGCAAGTTTTTCCAATTCTTTCTGGAAATGTTTAGCAACTTCCTCTGGCCATTTTTTGGATTTTGCTCTTTTCTTAAGCTCTTCCAATTCCAGGTCAGGCGTACTTCCGCCCAATTCTTCCTGAATGGTTTTCAATTGCTGACTTAGGAAATAATCACGTTGCTGTTTATCCAGATCCACCCGTACCTTGTTCTGGATCTGATTTTTCAGTTCCAACATTTGGATTTCGGTGGTCAAGTGCTCCAGCAATTGCTGCGTGCGTTTTACAAAATCGCGGGTTTCCAAGAGGTCCTGTTTCTGCTCCAGTTCCAAAGAAAGGTTCGAAGAGATGAAATTGACCAGGAAAGTAGGACTCTCAATATTTTTGATCGCTATTCCCGCTTCGCTTGGAAGGTTTGGAGAAAGCTGGATGATCTGTAGTGCCAATTCTTTGACCGAAGAGATCAAGGCTTTGAACTCTTTCGATTTTGTCTTTGGTTTTTCCTCAGGGAATTTCTCTACGGTCGCGATCAGATAAGGTTCTGATTGGATCAATTCCTTAAGTTTCACACGTTGTTTACCTTGGATGATGACCGTGGTGTTACCATCAGGCATCTGAAGAATTTTGATGATATGGGCTACAGTTCCTACTTTGTTCAATTGATCGAAAGTAGGATCTTCCACATTCATGTCTTTTTGCGAAACCACCGCAATTGTCCGATCTCCCTTATAGGCATCCTTGATCAATTTGATGGATTTGTCCCTTCCAACGGTAATGGGAATAACCACACCTGGAAAAAGGACTGTATTTCTTAAAGGTAATATGGGTAAGGATTCTGGTATTTCAGCGTTCCTCAATTCATCTTCATCTTGCTGGGTCAACAAGGGGAAGAATTCTGTTTCCTCGTTGATGATGGGCATGGATTGGGTGAAGTTGAATGGATCATTTTTGCTCATAAGCGTTATATCATACAGCCGACAAGTTGTCAGTAAGCCGACCTATTATTCATTTCTAATTTGATGTACCCAAGTATTGCAAGTGCAATGCCAAGGTTTTATTTTGGTACTATTTATGCTTATAAAAGGGTATTGCTGTTAAAACGTCAGTTTAGGCCTCTTTTTTTGTCATTTGCTGGATTAATTCCAGTTTTTAGGATAAGCAGGGCGAAATGTGGAAATGTTTATAATTATTGATTGACTACTTAAACTATTTAACAGATTTTTACTCTATAACGGGAGAATAGAAATTAATTGGAAACATTTATATAATTGGACATGAATTTAAGATTTATTAATACAAAGATGAAAACGATGAGATTAGGATTGGCTGCTGTTGCAATTGCTTTAGCAACTATGGGTGCTCAGGCACAAACACAGAAACATACGGATGCGAATGTGGCTGCAGGAGAGAAAGCAATCAATGCAAATGATTTCAAATCTGCCGTGACGCATTTTGAAAAAGCAACAACCACTTCAGCAGATGATGCAAATGTTTTTCATTTGTTAGGTCTTTCGTATTACCAATTGGGTGATTATAAGAAAGCCAACACAAACTTTTCAAAAGCCATTGCTTTGGATGCGAAACATTCATCCGCTTATTATTACAGAGCAAAAGCTAATAATAACTTAGCGGTAAATCGTGAAGCGAAAGTATCTGCAGCAGATCGTGAATCATTATTGAAATCTGCAGTTTCAGATTATTCAAAAGCAATTGCATTAAAACCAAGTGAGAAAAACCTGTACCAGAATAGAGCGATTGCAAACCGTGATTTAGGTGTATTGACAGGTACTGCAGGAACAGCTAATTACAACAAGAAAACAGCAACTGATGCGTACAACGCAGCTATCGCTGATTATCAAAAAGTATTGAGCTTAGATGCTTCTCGTAAGGATATCCAAACAGAAGTTAAAAAAGCAACAGTTTATAGAGATAACCTGAAATAGGTTATTTTCCATAAATAGCGAAGTCGAACAATCTGCATCTCCAGGAGAACAGCTTGTTCGACTTTTTTATTTATGTCCCGATTAGGGAAGCAAAATTAAACAGCCTTTTTAAATTCTGATGGGGTTATCCCGGTCACCTTTTTAAATTGACTGCTTAAATGCGCCACACTGCTATAATTCAGTTTAGCAGCAATCTCCGCTAAAGACATATCATATTGAAGATACTCTTTTACCTTCTCGATCTTCAACTTAATCAAATACTTTTCTATACTTTCTCCAGCCAATTCCGAAAATAGGCTGCTTATATACGTATATTCCAAGTTAAACCGATCAGTTAAAAAAACGGAAGTTTTAAGGTGTTGGTCATCCTCCTTGCCCAAATATTCCTGCAGAGCAATTTTGATCTCCTCCAACAATCGTTCTTTACGATCTTGCAGCACTTCAAATCCAATAGCACCTAAAGCCGTATCCAATTGATCAGTTTCCTTATCGCTCAACTCCCTTTGCAGATTGACCAATCCTATCTTCACATCCTGGAAAGGGATGTTCAAATTGTTCAAGATCTGTTCAACTGCCATTACACAGCGTGGACAAACCATATTTTTAATAGCCAATTGCATATCTTTCATTTATATCAATCCTGCTCGTTTCAACAAGGCATCAACCGATGGCTCTTGCCCCCTAAACTGCTTGTACAATTTCATCGGATGGGCTGTCCCACCTTTACTCAAGATATTTTCCTTGAACCTATCCGCCACTTCCTTATTAAAAATCCCTTTTTGTTTGAAATAATCAAAAGCATCCGCATCCAATACCTCCGCCCATTTATAACTGTAATATCCAGACGAATACCCACCATTGAATATATGCGAGAAAGAAGGGCTCATCGCATTATCCTGAACATCGGGATATAGCGCTGTTGAGGCGAATTTTTCGACCTCGAAAGCCTTAATATCCTGAATTGCGGATGGATCCTGTCCATGCCAGCCCATATCCAACAGACCAAAGCTGATCTGACGCACCGTAGCCATACCTTCCATAAAAGCAGCACTCTCCTTGATCTTCTCCACATATTCCATTGGAATGGTTTCCCCAGTTTCATAATGCTTCGCAAATAGTTTCAAAGCTTCTTCTTCATAACACCAGTTCTCCATAATCTGGCTTGGAAGTTCCACAAAGTCCCAAAATACGGAAGTACCGGATAAGGTAGGATAGACCGTATTGGCCAACATACCATGCAGGGCATGACCAAATTCGTGGAATAAGGTCAACACCTCATTGAAGGTCAATAAGGAAGGTTTACTAGCCGTGGGTTTCGTAAAATTACAAACAATCGATACATGCGGACGTTCATCCTTTCCTTCTTTTAGGTATTGGGATTTAAAGGATGTCATCCATGCGCCATTCCGTTTTCCTTTCCTTGGGAAAAAATCTGCATAGAAAATAGCAACCAATTCCCCTGCATCATCCTTTACCTCAAAAGTTTGAACATCCGGATGGTATTTGTCGATGTTCTGGACCTCGTTAAAATTCAATCCATATAGGCGATGTGCAATTTCAAAGGCACCAGCCAACACATTCTCCAATTTGAAATAGGATTTTAGCTTTTCATCATCCAGATTAAAACGTTGCTGTTTTAATTTTTCGGTATAATAACTGCCGTCCCATTTTTCAAGACCCTCCAGGCCATCCAAATCCTTGGCAAAATTGCTCAACTCCTTAAACTCTTTTTCAGCTGCTGGTTTACCTTTTGCCAAAAGATCGTTCAAAAATGTAGTGACCTGTTCAGGATTCTGACCCATTCTTTCCTCCAGCACAAAATGTGCATGCGATGGATACCCCAATATTTGGGCTCTTTGATGCCGTAGGTTGACAATTTTTAGGACAATCTCCTCATTATTGTTTTCATTCGGCTGGTACGCCTTTTTACCAGCGGCCAACGTAATTTCCCTCCGACGCTCCCTGTTTTTTGCATATGTTACAAAAGGGATATAACTCGGATAATCCAAGGTGAACAGCCAGCCTTCTAATCCAGCTTCTGTCGCCATTTCTTTTGCAGCTTCTATGGTTCCTTCCGGCAAACCTTCCAGTTCGTCTGGATTAGTGATCAGCATCTGAAACGCGTTGTTATCCGCAAGAACATGTTCGCCGAACTTTAATTTAAGAACTGATAATTCCGAATCGATATCTCTTAAGGTCTGTTTTTTATCTTCTGGTAATAACGCACCGTTACGAACAAAATCCCTGTAATTTTTGGTCAACAAAGTTTTCTGTTCTTCCGTTAAGTTCAAGGTATCTATTTGATCATAGACCTGTTTAACCTTTTCGAACAAGCCAAAGTTTAGGGTGATGTCATTTCCGAGTTCAGCCAATTTGGGCGCCACCTCATTGGCAATCTTATCCAACTCATCATTGGTTTCTGCTGAATGTAGGTTGAAGAATATATTGGAGATCCGATCCAGCTTCATACCTGAAAAAGAAAGTGCAGCAATCGTATTCTCAAATGTTGGTTCCTCCTTCGATTGCACAATAGCATCGATTTCCTGACGGGTTTCTGCAATCGCAGCGTCAAAGGCAGGAACGTAATCCGTTATATTGATTTTAGAAAAAGGAGCGGTATCGTGGGGAGTATTAAATGATTGATTTAAAATATTCATAAAAGTAAAGTTACAACAAAAATTATCCTTATTTTAACCCTGAATACACAAGTTTATAGATTTTACCAAAACATTACTAAGCTAAAAAGGTTTATTTATTTAGAAGGAAACACAAGAAGATGAAAAGAATGAGCAATGCTTTGGCTATAGCATTGACAATAGCTGGTTTGAGTGCGTGTAATTCCAATTCAAATCAAAAACAGGAGATGGTCCATTCTCCACAGATTCAAGAACACAATCTCGAAGACTTTGTAGGTATCTACGAATATCAAGAAAACAGGGATACCATTCTTTTGGCCTTGGCTGTAGAAAAGGATTCCTTGGTAGGCGACCTCACCTATTCTTTATTTGAAAAGGATAAGAATGTAGGAACGTTCAAAGGGGTTCTCCAGGACTCCCTAATCGTGGGTGAATACCGATTTATGTCCGAAGGAATGGAATCAACTTGGGAAAAAGTTTTTGGGATTGTTCCAAGTGGATTGATCGAAGGGTTCGGCGATATTATCGACGAAAATGGAGAGGTTAAATTTGTCGATAAAAATAATCTTCGTTTTGACCATGGAATGCTTCTCAAAAAGATAAAATAAAGAAAGGGGTTGATTTTTTTCAACCCCTCCAAATAGAATTAATCAATATTTTTCCACCATTCTGAAAATTGGTTCGCTTGACCTAGATACACCACTTGCCCAATCTGTGGCGTCCATATCGGTCTATTCTTTCGTTTAGCTTCATTCGTCACCCTGATCAACGGTTCATCCCAGGCATGGTATGCTAATGGGAATTTCCCCGAGTGTACTGGAATCAAATCTTTTGCCCGAAGATCTTCCGCTGCTTGAATCACCTCCTCCGGCATCATATGGATGTATTTCCAATATTCATTGTACTGTCCGTTCTCAAGAAGAACCAGATCAAAAGGACCATGCTCCTCACCAATGGTTTTGAAATGCTTCCCATATCCACTATCTCCTCCCAATAATAGCTTGTAGGTTGGGCTTTGCAGAACAAAGGCCGACCAAAGACTGGTGTTTCGCTTGAACCAACGGCCAGCAAAATGCCTGGCAGGAGCTGCCGTAAATGTTAGGGAGTCTACTTGGAAACTTTCACCCCAATACAGCTCATGGATTTTATCCGTGGGATAGCCCCATTTTTCAAAATGAGCGCCTACACCAAGACTCGTTACAATCTGTTTGGTTCTGCCCTTGATTTCTTCAAAAGTGGAATAATCCAGGTGATCAAAATGATCATGGGTGATTACTAATACATCGATATCAGGCATATCAGCTGCCGTATAATTATAGGTCATCTGAAATGCCTTGATCCCAAACGGAACAGGAGAGGCATATTTATTGAATACCGGATCCACCAAGATTCTTTTTCCGTCCAATTGCAATAAGTAAGAGGAATGCCCAAACCAAACCAACAGGTTCTCGTTGATATCCAGATTCTTCAGGTCGGTCTTTATAGATGGCAAAGGCTTACTAGGTACATTTCTTTTGTCCTTGCCAAAGAAAAAAGAACGCAGTATCTCGAAGGAAGAAACACCTTCTTTTATAGCTGGCGTTACTTCCAGGTTTTCATATGCCCCATTTTTAAAATTTGGGTTCGAGGACATTTTCTCCAAACGCTCGCCTGTGGCGAGGGTTCCGATTGGCGCCGATCTGCCCAAAAGAAAGACAGCAATGACGATGATAACGATGATGGCCAAAAGGATATACATGATTCTTTTAATTACTCTTTTCATAAATGCGATGCGCAAGTTAAAAGATTCTTTATCATTTGATTGTCATGAATATAAAAAATGTAGTTTTTGAGCGATAAACTTAATCTTTTGCTATTTTTTTAAACAACACGTTAAGAAATCATTTAACTCAAATAAAGAAAAAAATATTTTTTTTGAGGAATGTTTTTCTCGCCTAATATTATTGTATAATTGTAAAATTTTATTCACTAAAAACCAATATGTTAACAAATTTTTCTAATAAAACCGACTCTTTACTAGAAGAGTTGGAAATCTTTGATATTAAATATCAAGACTATTTACGCAGAGATGGTAGGTGGCTCATCGGAGGATTCAAATCCATTGTTTCTATAACCCAAGATCCCAAAGATAATGACAAGCAGCATATTCGAATTAAAATGGAAGTGTTCAATATGCTTCCAGCAGCAATAAGAGAAGATTTAGCTCAACTGTTTCGTTTATAGTATTTTAATGGATTAATTGTCCTTAGTTATTTGATTATTTAAATAAAGAATTGGTCAGCTCGACCGAACTTAAACCTTTTTTTGCCATAATTACCAATACTATAATAATAAATTAACATCTTGATTATAACAATAATCGAACTTTGGCGTTAAATGTAATAGTGAAACAGAATAATATGGTTAATAGTTATACATCAAATTCGAACGAAATCCTAGGCGCGTTAAAAGCCTTAAATGCTAAATACAACGATTACTTATTAGGAGAGGGTAGATGGTTGAACGAAGGATTTGAATCAATCGTAAGCATTGAAGAAAATCCAGCCGATTCACGTCAAGAGAACCTTATCCTGAAAAAGGAAATCTTTATGATGCTACCCGTGCATATCCGCGAGGAAATTGCAACATTCATGGTTATCGATTAATGAAATCATAGATAATATTAAAGAATAGGGATTTTGGGGTTTATTATATGCCAATACGAAAGCTTTGCTAAAGCAGTTTAAATTCCGATCAGTTCAAAGAACAAATGTTCATTTGAATAAATAACCTCGAATTCCCTTCATGAAAAAAGCCTTAACAAAATCGGAGGGCACTGAAAAAGTCCCCTTTTAGAATGGGCTAAAAAAAGGAGTGGAAAACAACAGTTTTCTGCTCCTTTTTTCGTATCTTAAAGTAGGCTTTAACGGATATCAGGATGCTTTCTACCC